>JAEEGF011658837.1_pt1 | contig 26704 bp, 23 predicted proteins | sample 9134171 | NCBI WGS metagenome assembly JAEEGF01 (sample SAMN16246542, study PRJNA631951) | gut metagenome | biome: gut microbiome; feature: rumen; material: AP-attached | host: Bos | place: Iran: Karaj | collected 2018-10 | reverse complement strand
TGGGATAGTTGACCACGATGCATTTCTTGCCCTGCTTGTCCCAGGAGTCCCAGATGGTCTCGGCGGTGACGATGTCGGAACCGAAGGCCTGGGAGGTGAGGTCGTAGTTCAGGCTGCGGCCTTCATGGTAGTAGTAGTAGTCTTCGACGCCGTGCGTGCGCGGATAGGCTCCCGTGCAGATCGTGGCCCAGGACGGAGGGGTGACGGTGGGCAGGTTGTAGCCTTCGGGGATGAAGCTGCCTTCATTCATGAACCTGCGGAAGTTGTCCAGGCCGCCTTCGGCCAGCATGGCTTCAAGACGCTTGGGGATGAGGCAGTCATAGCCGATAAGTGCTGCTCTTTTGGCTTTGGAGGGCATACGAAAACTCCTTTCCTTGGGGGTAAGAGGGATGCAGAGGAAAATTTCCGCTGCATTTGTTTTCAAAAAGTATGCCAAAGAGGGAACGGCTTGGCAAGTGCCGTTCAGGAAAAAATAAGGATAAGGAAATGGCATGGTTCCGGCGGTCCAGGACAGGGATAGCGAAAATCCGGACATGGCTGCGCATGGTGACACGCAAAAAAAGGCGACAAAAATGGCGCGATCCATAATAATATCAAAAATTATTATGTAAAATAAATATGTTATAACAAAACGACAAATATGTCGTATTAAACGCTGTTTCTGTCGCGTCATGCGCGCATCCCTGGGGAAAAACCGGCTGCAACTTGGCGGACAGCAAGGTATTGCAAAAATAATTATTTTTGGCACAATGTTTGCAAGGTCAACGTAGTTGCAATTTTTTTTAACCTGTTTTGAGGAAGGAAAGAGGAGAGTTTTTATGGCATCACCCAACCAGCAGAATCAGCAGAACGACCTGAGCCCGGAAAATGGTATTTTCTGGCCGGCGCTCATCCTGATTCTCATCGTCGCAGTGCCCATGGTGCTCTGGCCGGCAGAGTCCGAAAAGATCATCGGCGGCATCTATGGCACGTTCTCGGCCAAGTTCGGCTCCCTGTACATGTGGCTCACCGTGCTTTTCTGCATCTTCTGCGTGTTCTTCGCCTGCTCGCGCTACGGCGACATCAAGCTCGGCGAGCCGGACGAGGCGCCGCGCTATTCGCTCACCTCGTGGGTGGCCATGATCTTCTGCTCCGGCGTGGCCGGCGCCTGCATGTTCTGGGCCATCGTCGAGCCGCTGTGGGACGTCATCTCCCTGCCGCAGAGCGCGCCTCCCCAGAGCACGGACGCCTTTGACTGGTCCCTGGCCTACCTGCTGCTGCACTGGGGCCCGAACGCCTGGTGCACCTACTTCGTGGCCGCCCTGCCCATCGCCTACCTGTTCCACATCCGCCGCAAGCCCGTGCTGCGCGTCTCCGCCGCCGCTGAATGCGTCCTCGGCAGCCAGACCAACGGCATCATCGGCCGCACCTGCGACGTGTTCTTCATCCTGGGCCTGCTCTTCTGCACGGCCGTGACCATGTGCATTTCCCTGCCCACGGTCGAGGCTGCCCTGCACAACGTGTTTGGCTGGCAGCCCTCGCTGAAGATGGAGCTCTGCATCCTCATCGTCTCCGCCTGCATCGCCGGCTGGTCAGTCTGGTCCGGCCTTGACAAGGGCATCAAGGTGCTCTCCAACCTCAACGTGGTCATCGCCCTCGCCATGGTCGCCTTCGGCGCCGTCTGCGGCCCGACGGCCGAACTGTTCGACATCTTCACCAACGCCATCGGCAAGATGCTCGGCAACTACATGAACATGACCTTCTGGATCGCTCCGTTCGCCGACAAGGCGGCCGCCGCCTTCCCGCGTGACTGGACCATCTTCTACGCCCTGTTCTGGGCGGGCTACGGCGCCTTCATGGGCCTGTTCATCGCCCGCATCTCCCGCGGCCGCACCATCCGTGAAGTCATCGTCTGGGGCATGCTCGGCTGCGTGGCCGGCGGCTACCTCATCCACGGCGTGTTCGGTTCCTACACCCTCTGGCTCCAGTACAACGCCATCCATCAGGTGGAAGGCAAGATGGCCCTCGACGCCGTCGCCATCCTCAAGGCCCAGGGCGGCCCCGCTGCCATGATGGCCGTGCTCGGCACCCTGCCCCTGGGCAAGGTGGTCATGCTCGTGTACTGCGCCTTCTCCACCATCTTCCTGGCCACTTCCGTGGACTCCGGCTGCTACGTGATCTCTTCCGTGGCCACCAGGAGGCTCGGCGTGGACGACGACCCGGCCCGCTGGCACCGCACCATCTGGGCGCTCATCCAGGCCCTGCTGGCCTTCGGCCTGCTGTCCATCGGCGGACTGAACGTCGCCAAGCAGTTCGGCAACTTCTCCGGCGCGCTCATGGCGCTGCCCGTGCTGCTGCTGGCCTTCGCCTGGCTGCGCATCATCCGGCGCGACGGGCGCTACATGCTGTGCAACTATGTTGACCGCGGCTGCGCCCCTGCCGGCTTCTATGACGACCTGGAAAAGGCTGACAAGTAGCGTTTTCCCGGCCTCCTGAAAAGGCTGAGCCCCCGCGGATCTCCGCGGGGGCTTTTGCATGCCGGGCGTCCCTGCCGGAAAAGAAACAGGGCGGAGCCGGGGCCCCACCCTTGGAAAAGGTCACAGCAGATGGATGTCAGGCGCCGAGCGCGTCGTGGTAGGCATCAAGGGCCGCTTCGAGGTAGGCGCCCTGCGGCTTCTCCGGCAGGCTCATGGCGATGGCATGCAGCCCTGCGGCCATGTCGGCCCAGTCCACCCAGCCCATGTGCGCGACGCGCAGCACCTTGTCCTTGAGCGCCCCCTGCCCGGCGGTGAGGATGACGCCGTAGTCCTTATAGGCCTTGGAAACGACGGGGCCTGCGGGCATGCCGTCCGGCATGCGCACGCTGGTCAGCCCCCAGGTGTAGCGGCCTTCCTTTTTGACCATCAGGTCGAGCCCCATGGCGGAGAGCCCTGTGCGGGTCATCCGTGTGAGCGCCCACTGCTTTTTGTAGATGTTTTCCATGCCGCATTCAAAGAGCATGGTCAGCGCCTCGTGCAGCCCGACGATGAGGCTGATGGGCGAGGTATAGTGCGTCTGGTTCTTGGCGCAGTTGGCGCGTTCCTGGATGAGGTCGAAATAGTAGCACTGCTGGCGGTTTGCCTCCGCCTTCTGCCATGCCCGCGGGGACAGCGCGATGAAGGCCATGCCCGGGGGCAGCATGAGGCCCTTCTGCGATCCGGTCAGAAGGCAGTCGATGCCCCAGCCGTCCATGTCCACGGGGGAGATGGAGACGGCGGAGATGCCGTCCGCCACGAAGAGGACGTCGCGTTCCCGCGTGACGGCGGCAACGTCCTGGACGGGGTGCAGCACGCCGGTGGAAGTCTCGGATATCTGCATGAAAACGCCGCGGATGGACGGGTCGGCATCCAGGGCGGCCCGGATCTCGTCCGCTTCAAAGGCTTCTCCGGCATCCTTGCGCAGGATGACGGGGTCCAGCCCGCGCATCTTCACGATGTCTACCCAGCGCTCGCCGAAATATCCGGCCGTGGCCACGAGCACCTTCTCGCCGGGGGCGAAGAGGTTGAAGGCGGCGGCCGTCATCGCGCCCGTGCCGGAAGAGGCGAGGGGGATGACGGGCGTTGCGGTGCAGAAGAGCTCCTGCAGCATGGACTGGTTTTCCGCGAGGATCTGCTTGAAAGGGTCCTTGCGATGGTGCGGAAGGGGGGCGGCCATGGCCAGCCGGACGCGGTCCGGGATGGGCGTGGGGCCGGGGGTGAGCATGCGCGTGGCTTGCATGGATGGCATGGATACCTCGTTGTTTTGGATGGAAGGCGCGGCTGCGCCGGGGGAAAAGATTAGTGAAAAACGGGATGGTCCGCAAGGGCGTCCTGCCTGGGGAACTGGAAGAGGAAGGTCTTGAGGTAGGCCGTCTCGGGCATGGCAGGATGCACGGGATGGTCAGGCCCCTGGAAGCCCCGGCAGATCAGCCGGGCGTGCCGCCGCCTCTTGCCCGCAGCACGGGCGGCGATGGCGCGCAGGGCATCTTCCTGCAGGTGGTGCGAGCAGGAGCAGGTCATCAGGATCCCGCCGGGAGCGACCAGGTCCATGCCCAGTTCGTTGACGCGGGCGTACGCCTCCAGCCCCTGCTTCGCGTCTTTCTTGCGCTTGATGAAGGCCGGGGGGTCGAGGCAGACCATGTCAAAGGTGCGGCCCTGGCGGCGGAGCCCGGCCAGGAGCTCCAGGGCGTCGCCCTGCAGCGTTTCCACGTCCCGGCAGAAAGGCTCGGCGTTGCGCCGGGCATAGCCGAGGGCATGGGCGGATGCGTCGAGGAACGTCACGCTGCCCGCACCGTTCCTGGCAGCCAGGGCCCCGAAGCCTCCCGCGTAGCAAAAGGCATCCAGCACGGAGCAGCCGGGAGCAGCCAGCCCTGCAAAGGCGGCGCGGTTCAGCCGCTGGTCGTAAAACCATCCTGTCTTTTGGCCGGAGGCCAGGGGAACAGCATAGCGCAGGCCGTTTTCCTCGATGCCGGCTTCTTCGGGGACAGCCCCGGACGCTGCCTTCTGGAAGCGGGGGAGCCCTTCAAGGTCACGGGCGGGGATGTCATTGTCCAGCAGGATGGATGCCGGGTGCAGGAGTTCGTCCAGGACGTTGAGCAGGGCGTCCGTCTGGGCGTCCATGCCGGCAGTGGTGACCTGGCAGACGAGATGGCTGCCGTGCCTGTCGGCCACGAGCCCGGGCAGGAAGTCGCCCTCGCCATGGCACAGGCGCCAGAAGGGCCTGTCATAAAGCCGTTCTCGCAGCGCAAGAGCGTCGGCGAGCCTCCGGCGCAGGAGGCCGGCGTCCAGGGGCTCATCCTGCCGGCGGCTGACGATGCGTGCCGCGATGAGCGATGCCGGATTGACGTAGGCCGTCCCGAGCATCCTTCCGCCACTGTCGGCGAGATTGGCCGGCTGCCCGGGGGAGAAGGAAGCCAGGGGAGACCGCGAGGTGTCGATCTCGTTGCTGAAGACCCAGAGGTGGCCCGACCGTATGCGGCGGTCTTCGCCTTTTTTAAGGTAAAGCGTTTCCATGATCCCTCACCGCTAGAAAAGGCGCAGGACGAACATGCAGGCCCAGAGCAGGGCGTTCAGGGCCAGCATCAGGAACACGGCCGCAGAGGCCATGTCCTTCGCGTTCTTCACGGCCTCGCTGTATTCCCTGGTGATCATGTCGAGCGTCACTTCCAGCGCCGTGTTCAAAAGTTCACACATCATGACCAGGAGCCATGCGCCGATGCCGATGATCCATGTCGGGCAGGGTTTGCCGTACAGGGCGAGGAGGATGATGAGCAGGACGAGGATGGCGGCCTCCTGCCGGAAGGCGAGGCTGAGCCGCAGCCCTGTCTTCAGTCCGGCGAGGGAATAGCCGGCGGCCTTGAAGATGTGCAGGAATCCTTCCTTGATGCGGGCCTTGTCCATGGCTATTTCCCGCCGCCGATCTCAAAGGTGCGGAACTGTTCGGAGCGCCCGTTGGCCTTGGGGCATTCCGCGCGGAGGTAGCAGATGTCGCATGCGCCGTGGAAAGGATAGGGGGTGAGGATGCTGAATTTGGGCAGCATGGAGTGCGTGACTTCCTGATAGGGCAGTCCTTCGGCTTCCAGCGCTTCGCACAGGGCTGCCGTGGGCCTGGGCGCCGGGGCGCAGCCGGCGTCTTCCACTTCAGGCATCAGCTGGTAGAGCGCGCACTGGCACATGGTCTGGGCGAGGGCGCTCAGGCGGTAGCCGTGTTCTGCGGACCGTTTCCATTCCGCATCGACTTCGTCCTCCACGGCCGTATCGAGCCAGAGGGCGAGGTAGCGTCCCTTGCCGGTCTCCAGCTTGAGGGCGTGGAGCAGGGGGAGCCAGCGCTCCCAGGCGTCGGCAAGATCTTCCAGTGTCTGCCCGCCAAGGCGCTTTTCGTCGAGGAGCCCGAGCATGAGCTCCAGGTCGAAGACAGGGCGGACATCCAGTGTTTCCTTGGTGTAGCTGTTCATGATACCTTCTTTCGTGCGCATGGTGCGGCACATTGCGTTAGGACCGTCTGCGAAAAGTACTATGCAATGATTTTTCATGCAACATCAGGGCCGGGCACGTTAGCAGGGCGCCTCAGCGGCAGGGCATTTTGGGCCGGATCATCCCTCGATATCCCTGAAATGCCCCATTTTTTTTGGGAGTGGGGATTTAAAATGTTGACAATTAAAGCGTAATGTGTTGCTTTTGTGTCCCAAATCACAAAATATGGGCCTGACCACAAAATATGAACCTAGGGGAGTTGGAGGTTTTTCATATGCGTATTTCCATTTTGTGTGCAACAGCTCTTAGTGTTGCGCTGGCATGCTCGACGGCTGCCGCCGCAGATTCTGGCAAACCGCTGCCTCTCAAGGAAAGCATCGAGGCCATGCTCCGCAGCAACCATTCCCTGAAATCCATCCAGGAGAACCGTTCCGCTGTCGGGCACGAGATCGACAAGGCCAAGGCCGGATGGGGCCCGAGGGTGGACCTTACCGCCAGGGGGGGCTTCGGACGCCTTACCAACAGCACCATCCGTGACTACGGGTACAGCCGCGTCGCCCCGTATTCCTCCGCATCGCTGATCCTCACCCAGCCGCTGTGGGACAGCTGGCTGACCAGGGGCCGCGTGCGCGAGGCCGAAGCGACCTTCCGCTCCATGGATTACCGCGTCATGGACAACGCCAATTCCCTGGCGCTTGACGCCATCATCGCGCATGTCGACGTGCTGCGCCGCCAGCAGATCTTCAAGCTTGCCCAGGACAACGTGGCGCGGCATGAGGACATCCTCGGCAAGGCCAGGGAGCGCGAAGCCCTGGGCGTCGACACCATGGCCGACGTGACCAAGGCGCAGAGCCGCCTTGCCCGCGCCAAGTCCACGCTGTCTGAGGCGCAGGCCTCCCTGCGCGTCGGCGAAGAGACCTACACCCGTCTGACCCGCCTGGCCGCCAGGAACCTGGCCGAAGTCAGCCGTCCGGAAGGCATGTACCAGAACGCCGATGAGGTCCTCAGGGACGCCCGGAAGTTCAATCCCAAGGTCTCCGCTTTCATGGAAGACGTGATCGCGGCGCGTGCCCGCAAGGAGCAGGCCAATTCCGCCTACGGGCCCACCGTGGCCATCGAGGCCGGCCCGTCCTATTCCGAGCGTGACCGCATCAGCCGCATGTGGACCTTCGAGTTCGGCATCGCCGCCGTCGTGCGCTGGAACCTGTTCAACAGCGGAGCCGACGTGGCCGAGAGCAAAGCCGCTGCGGCACGCATCCGCCAGGCCAGGCAGAGCCTGTACGACTACATGGACGAACTGAAGCTGAACGTCGAGGAAAGCTGGACGCAGTATGTTTCCGCCCAGGAACAGCTGGCCTTCTACAAGGAAGCCATCGAATACAACATCGCCACGCGCGATGCCTACCAGGAACAGTTCGTGCTGGGCGAACGCAGCCTGCTCGACGTGCTCGACGCCGAAAGCGAGCTTTTCAACTCCTCCACGCAGGCAGCCACGGCCCTGGGCAACTCCCTTATCGCCGCCTACCGCATGAAGGCCCTTGCCGGCGCGCTGATACCTTCCTTCGGCATCAGCACCGACATGCTCAAGACGACCCCTGCCGACCACGAGCCCCTCGACAAGATCACCATGCCTGAAGAGTGATCTCCCACCCAAGGGACAACAAAAACGCCGGACCGAGCGTCCGGCGTTTTTTTGTCGTCCTGTTTGCTGGTGGACAGGCGGGACAGGGGCTGCTTCAGCAGGAAAGCGCTTTCCGGCAGATCTCGAGGTTGCGGCGGAGCCCTTCTATGCTGTCTCCCGAGACCCGCCCGCAGCGCGCATAGCATTCCAGGGAGCGCGAGAGCATCTCAGCTGCTTCGGCCCATTGTCCGGCGGAGGCGAGGGCGGTGCCGAGGTTGCCCATGGAAAAGGCAGTCTCGGGATGCGTGCCGAGGCGTTTTTCGCGGATCGCCAGGCAGGCGCGGTGCAGGGATATCCCTTCGGCAAGGCGTCCGGTCTCTTCGCAGATCCTGCCCAGGTCATTCAGGCAGGTGGAGGCTTCCAGGCTTTCCGCTCCGCGCTGCGCCGACCACAGGGAAAGGGCCTTGCGGAGCAGCGCCTCAGCCTCGGTGAAATGCCTGCCCTCGTATTCGGCCAGGGCAAGGGAGAACAGGGACGGGGCGAGCCGCGGGTCATCGCCGGCCATGCGTTCGCGCAGCAGCGCCAGCGCCCTGCGCCCGGTGGAAACGCTTTGCCCCCCCATGCCGCAATCCAGCTCGGCACGCGCCTGCGCCGTCAGGGCAAGGGCCTGCGCCGCGCCGCCAGAACCGGAGAAAAGACTGGCGGCCTGCATGAATTCCTCCCTGGCTTCCGCAGCCTTGCCCTGCTGGTGGAGGGAAAGGCCGAGCCCGTAGCGCAGGCGCCCCTCTTTTTCCGCGGGGAGCGGGCCGGAACGTGCGATGGCTCGCAGGGCGCTTTCCGCCTGCGCCATGCTTCCCTGCCCCATGAGCGCGAAAGCCGCCGTGAGGGCGTCATCGATAGGGTCTGGCATGGTCGTGTCCTCCGTTGCCTTGCTGTGCGTGTGCTGTCAGTCTTCCATGACGTTGAGGCGGCGGATCTCCGGATCGCGCACACCCATCTGCACGGATGGCCCGATCGTCCAGAGCCAGTCGCCTTCCGCCTGGGCGAGCCCCTCCCTGCGGAGTTCCTGGGCCGCCCCGGCGCAAAGCCCTTCGATCTCCTGCACGGCATGGGATGCCTGTGCGGGGATCCCCCATGACGTATGCGCCAGCGTTTCCACGGTGCGCACGGCCTCCTGCCCCAGGACAGGAAGGCCGGCCGCGCTGCGGGCCGCCCACTTGTAAAAGGGCATGAAGCGGCGGTTCAAAAGATGGACCAGGGAGAGCGCCGCCTCGGCAAAGCGTGCGGCGGCCAGCATGGCCGGCACGAGTTCGCCGCGGGAGAGGCTGCGCGGAAGGTTGTACTGCCCGGTCTGCGCCATGATCATGCAGCGGGCGGCTATCTTCTTGCGGCGGAGATCCTCGGGATAATACTGCAGCAGGGCCTTGCGGATGCCGGAAAACTGTCCTGTATTGTCCATGAAGACGGCTCCGCTGGTGCAGGAGCAGAGATGGTGTTCCGGTATGGAACGCCATTCCTGCCATGCCTGCGGAGCGCGGGGCATGCCCAGGAAGCGGCTGTAAAACCCTTCGACAGACATGGGGCCGACACGCCCCATGCGGGCTTCGGGGCGCATGCGCGTGGGATAGCCCATGAAGGCATCCGGCAGGAGCGCCAGGGCCTGTTCTATCCGGGTGGATTCCGCGCGCAGGACATCCCCGGGGATCCAGAGGCAGAAAGCCGGCCCCCAGTCGTGGTCGCGCGAGGTCTCGTCGTCGAAGCCCAGGCATTCAGAGCCTTCCCCGGCAAGGCCTGCGGCAGCGCACTCCATGACGCCGGGCATGCGGCTGTTCAGGAGAGGGAGCGAATCCTCAAAAAAGAGTTTGGCGATGTCCAGACCTTTTGCCATAAAGACTCCTTGTTGAATGCATGGATGCGCATCGCATGCCATGCGCCATGGATAGCATGGCAGGGCCTTTTTCTCAACCATGCATTTTGCGTGGCGTGCGGTGCAAAATGCTGCCGCAGAGGGCAGGGCGCATGGAAGCAGATCCGGGGGGCAGCATTTATGCTTGTGCACCGGCGCGTCACTGGCGTACAGTGGGAACGGAGGCCGGATGCCTGTGCTCCGGCGGAGGATCAGACTTCAGAGAAAGAGGAGGAGGGCCGGATGAAGGTCGGCATCATACGCTGCCGCCAGACGGAAGAGATATGCGGGAGCACATCGTGCCTGGCAGCTGCAGCAAAGGGGAAAGGGGCTTTCGGACCGTTCGGCCCGTGCGAAGTTTCCGGCATCGTGAGCTGCGGCGGCTGCCCGGGCAAATCCGCGGTGGCCAGGGCCAGGATGCTCAAGGACCAGGGGGCGGAAGCCATCGTCTTCGCCTCCTGCATCACCCTTGGCACGCCCATCGGCTTTCCCTGCCCGCACCGGGACATGATGATCCAGGCCGTGCGCCGCAAGCTTGGCGACGGCGTGCCTGTCCTTGAGTACACGCATCCCGCGCCGCCGGAAAAAAAGTCCTGACGGGGCATGGGGCATTCCCGCCGGGAAGGGGCGCATCCCGCCCGACGGGTCCCAGGATGGCCATGCCGGTGGCATGGGAGCGGTCCGGCAGCCCTGCCTCCGTACCCGCTGCGGGGCATCTGCCCTGGACTGCTGCAGCACATGGCGCGGGCCGCAGCTACAGGAAAAAGAGAGTTTAGCTTGCCTTTTTCCTATGCTTCGGTAAGATGCGCAAAACGATTTCATCCAACCAGGAGAGGGTCATGTCTCAGCAAGCAGGCGGAGATCGCGGGCTTTTTTCAGGTCATTTCGGTTTTGTCATCGCAGCCGCCGCCTCGGCTGTCGGGCTCGGCAACATCTGGCGCTTCCCCTATCTCACGGCGAAATACGGGGGCGGGATATTCCTGCTGGTGTATCTCATCCTCATGCTCACTTTCGGCTATGCGCTCATCGTGGCCGAGACCAGCCTGGGGCGTTCGACACGCCTGAGCCCTGTGGGGGCCTACCGGGCATACGCCGGGTCAAAGCACAGCCCCTTCCTCTCCTTCGGCGGATGGCTGAACGCCATAGTGCCCATGCTCATCTTCCCCTACTACTGCCTGATCGGCGGCTGGATCATCAAATATCTTGTGGAGTTCAGCATGGGGAAAGTCGGCATCCTGGCGGGCGACGGCTATTTCGGCGGCTTCATTTCCGACACATGGGAGCCCGTGCTCTGGCATCTTGCCTTCCTGGGCTGCACGCTGGCGGTCATCCTCAAAGGCGTGGAGAAGGGCGTGGAAAAAGCCTCCCGCGTGATGATGCCCCTGCTCCTCCTGCTCGCGGCCGTCGTCGCCGTCTATTCCATGACGCGTCCGGGCGCCGGCGCGGGGATCTACTACTACCTCGTGCCCGATTTCTCCAAGCTCTCCATCATGACGGTCGTCGTGGCATGCGGCCAGCTGTTCTTCTCGCTGTCCATCGGCATGGGCATACTCATCACCTACGGCTCCTACATGAAGAAGGACGTGGACGTGGAAAAGGCCACCAACCGCATCCAGATCATGGATACGCTCGTGGCCCTGCTGGCCGGGCTCATGATCATCCCCGCCGTGTTCGCTTTTTCCGGCGGCGAGGCGGAAGCGCTGAACGCCGGGCCCGCCCTGATGTTCGTCACCATCCCCAAGGTGTTCAACAGCATGGGATTCGGCGGGGCCATCGGCACCATGTTCTTCCTGATGGTCTTCTTTGCTGCGCTCACCTCCAACATCTCGATCATGGAGGCGTGCGTGTCCACGCTTTCCGACGAGCTGCACTGGTCGCGCAGGACGAGCGCGCTGTTCATGACCTTCGAGGCCATCGCCCTGGGCGTGCCCTGCTCCCTGGGCTTCGGACCGTGGAGCTTCATCTCGGTCGCCGGCATGTCCATCCTCGACATGATGGATTTCACCGCAGCAACAGTGCTCTGCCCGTTTGCCGCCCTGCTCACCTGCCTGCTCATCGGGCGGCTCGTCGGCATCGACAAGCTGGCCCTGGACATCAAGGCTTCCTCTGCCTTCCGCAGGGAAAAGATCTTCCGAGTCTGCATCGCCTGGCTCGCTCCGGTCATCCTGCTCATCGTGCTCGTTTCTTCGGTGGCGGCCGCACTCGGCTGGATCAAGATGTAGCCGGCGGATGCACCCGGCAGGGAAGACGCCCGCGCCCCATGCATCCTGCCAGGCAGGAGGACGCCTGGCCTGCAGGGGCGCCGGGGCTTGCGGCGCAGGCTCCATCTGCAAAATTTTTGGGCAAAATGCTTGACGAACAGGGAAAAGACATATAAAAGCGTTTTCACCGACGGTAAAGGCACGTAGCTCAGGTGGCAGAGCACTTCCTTGACACGGAAGGGGTCAGCAGTTCAAGTCTGCTCGCGCCTACCAATAAAGCCACGAGAGGGAGGCAATGCCTCCCTTTCTTTGTTATAGCGTGGAGAACGATATGCAGATATACGTTGAAGACAAGCTCATCGAAGCCGGAGACGGCGCATCCTGTGCCGATGTGCTCAGGCAGGCGCTTTCCGGCAAGCGTTTCAAGTCCGCCATAGCCTGCCGCGTGTCAGCCGGCGGCGCGGAGGTGCTGCTCGACCTTTCCGCCCCTGTCCCCGCCGGTGCGGCGTCCGTTGCGCCCGTGACGGCGGATGACGAAGACGGGCTGCAGATCCTGCGCCATTCCACATCCCATGTCATGGCGGCAGCCGTGCAGAAGCTCTTCCCCGGGGTCAGGGTGACCATCGGCCCGTCCATCGCCACCGGCTTCTATTACGATTTCGACGCCCCGCGCCCCTTCACGCAGGACGACCTGGTATCCATCGAAAAGGAAATGCACGCCATCATCGCCGCCAACGTGCCCTTCGAACGCTCTGTCATGGACAGGGACGAGGCCGCCGGCCTTTTCCGCGGCATGGGCGAGAGCTACAAGGTGGAACTGATCGAAGGCATAGATGCCGGCACGGTGTCGGTGTACCGCTGCGGTGATTTCCTTGACCTGTGCCGCGGCCCGCACATCCCTTCGACCGGATGCATCAAGGCCTTCAAGCTGCTTTCGGTGGCTGGCGCGTACTGGCGCGGCGATGAAAAGAACGCCATGCTCTCGCGCATCTACGGCACGGCCTTTGCCGACGAGAAGGCGCTCAAGGAGCATCTCGCAGCCATCGAAGAAGCGAAGCGCCGCGACCACCGCCGCCTGGGCAAGGAGCTCGGGCTGTTCTCCTTCCATGAAGATGTCGCTCCGGGCATGTCCTTCTGGCTGCCCAAGGGCATGATGCTGCGCACGATCCTGGAGGATTTCCTGGTGCGCGAGCATCTCAAGCGGGGCTATGAGCTGGTGCGCGGCCCGCAGATCCTGCGCCGCGAGCTCTGGGAGCGTTCCGGGCACTACGACCATTACCGCGAGAACATGTACTTCACCGAGATCGAGGGCGACGTGCATGGCGTCAAGCCCATGAACTGCGTGGGCCATATGCTGATGTACGGAGAAACGCTGCACAGCTACCGCGACCTGCCCGTGCGCCTTTTCGAGCTGGGCGTGGTGCACCGCCACGAAAAGTCCGGCACGCTGCACGGGCTCCTGCGCGTCCGCCAGTTCACCCAGGATGATGCGCATATCATCTGCGCCCTGGACCAGCTGGAAGACGAGATCATCGGGGTGATGCACCTTTCCGCGGACCTGATGGACCTGTTCGGCTTCAAGTACCGCATCTTCATTTCCACCAGGCCTGAAGACAGCATCGGTTCCGACGAGGCGTGGGAGCGCGCCACGGGCGCCCTGATCAAGGCTGTGGAGAAGGAAGGGAAGTCCTATCAGATCAACGAAGGCGACGGCGCCTTCTACGGTCCGAAGATCGATATCAAGGTGACCGACGCCATCGGCCGCGAATGGCAGCTTTCCACCATCCAGGTGGATTTCACCCTGCCGGAGCGCTTTGAGCTGGTGTACGTCGGGCAGGACGGGGAGCGCCATCGCCCCGTCATGGTGCACCGCGCGATCCTTGGTTCCCTGGAACGCTTCATCGGCGTGCTCACCGAGCATTATGCAGGGGCCTTCCCGTCGTGGCTGGCGCCCGTGCAGGCGCGCATCGTCAATGTGACCGATGCGCAGATGGACTATGTCAAGGAGGCAAAAGCCCGCCTCACTGCCGCCGGCATCCGCGTGGAGACCGACCTGCGCAATGAGAAGCTGGGCTTTAAAGTCCGCGAGGCCCAGATCGCCAAGATCCCCTATGTCCTGGTGGTCGGCGACAAGGAAGTCGCCGAGGGCGGATTCAGCGTCCGCCTGCGTTCCGGCGAGAACATCGGCTTCCGCAGCTTCGAAGATGTCGTTTCCCTGATACGCGCGGACAGCGAAGAACCCTTTAAACGCGGAGGAATGAGCTATAGCTTCGCCTAATATGAGACCTCGCCGCGACGCTGCCCAGGACGGCACGCGCCGCAACGAGCAGATTCGCGCGCGTGAAGTGCGCGTCGTGGATGCAGAAGGTAAGCAGGCAGGGATCCTCTCTGTTGCCGAAGCCCTTGCCATGGCCCGCGAGGCCGGTCTTGACCTGGTGGAAGTCTCTCCCAACGCCATGCCGCCGGTCTGCAAGATCATGGACTACGGCAAGTTCAAGTACGAGAAGCAGCAGAAGGAAAAGGAGATCAAGCGGAATCAGACCGTGGTGCAGATCAAGGAGATCAAGGTCCGTCCCAAGACAGACGACCATGACTACGAGACCAAGCTCCGCCATATCCGCAGGTTCCTGGGCGACGGCGACCGCTGCAAGGTGACGGTGTTTTTCCGCGGGCGCGAGATCGTCCACAAGGACCGCGGGGAGTCCATCCTGAGCAAGATCATCGCCGACACCGCCGACGTCGGGAAGGTCGAACAGGCCCCCAGCGCCGAAGGCCGCACGCTGCAGATGATGCTCGTCCCGCTGCCGAAGAAATAGTTCGCCCGCGAGGGCGCCGCACCGCACATGTCCGCAGGGTGCGGCAAGGGCAGGTTTCTGCCTGCCGCTGATATTTTGTGCTTGCAGTTTGAGCGGGAATAGTGCATATTCCTTCTCCTGCTCAGCGCAGCAGGCTCTTTTTTACCGTAAGAGCACGTTTTCATAAGGAGTTGGCCATGCCAAAGATCAAAACCCGCCGTTCTGCCGCAAAGCGTTTCAGCGTCACCGGCAGCGGCAAGTTCCGCCGCCGCCGCCAGAACCTGCGCCATATCCTTACCAAGAAGGATTCCAAGCGCCGGTCCCGCCTGGGTAAGGGCACGCTGGTCGACAGCGCGAACATGAAGTCCGTCAAGCGCCTCCTGCCTTACGCCTGAGGCGTGGCCGGAGCGAAGTTTCTGTGGAATGCCGCTTGAGCGGCCCAACTCCCGCTGGCCCGATCTCCGCCTCGCGGGACTGAAGATGGAGGAATGATCCATGCGTGTGAAGAGAGGTCTTGCAGCCCATCGCCGGCACAAGAAATATCTGGATATGGCCAAGGGCTTCCGCGGCGGCCGCAGCCGTTTGTACCGCATCGCCCGTGAAGCCGTTGAACGTTCGCTGAACTACGCCTTTGAAGGCCGCCGCCTCCGCAAGCGTGCTTTCCGCCGCCTGTGGATCCAGCGCATCAACGCCGGCGCCCGCCTGAGCGGACTTTCCTATTCCCGCCTGATGGACGGGCTCAAGAAGGCCGGCGTTGAGATCAATCGCAAGATGCTTGCCGACCTCGCCGTCCGTGAGAAGGCGGACTTTGCCGCCGTCGTCGAACTGGCCAAGTCCAAGCTTGCTTAAGAGACCATTCCCCTGCGCCGCGTATGTCAGCAGGCGGGGCGGAAGACATATCGGGGGCGATCCCCGGCAGGGCGCGGCGCTTGGCACCGCGCCCTTTTCTTTTATCGGACTGCAGTGTGGTCCGCAGAGGCACAGACATGGATCTTCGGGAACAACTGAACAGCCTGGCCGGCAAGCTGGAAGAACAGCTCCGCCAGATCAGGACCGCGGCGGAACTGGAAGCCGCGCGCGTGGATTTCCTGGGGCGCAAGGGACGCCTTGCCGAACTGATGTCGCATCTGCGCGATCTTTCCCCTCAGGAGCGCCCCGGATTCGGCCAGGCCGCCAATGCCGTGAAGCAGCGTCTTTCTGACCTGTTCGAAGAGAGCCGCAAACGCCAGGAGGAAGCGAACGAGGCCGCTTTCCTCGCAGGGTTCGATCCCAGCCTTCCCGGGCGGTCCACCTGGAACGGATCCCTCCATCCCATAACCCTTGCCATGCGCGAAGTATGCTCCGTCTTCCAGAGCATGGGCTATGAGATCGCCGGCGGTCCGGAAGTGGAGACGGATTTCAACTGCTTCGAGGCGCTCAACATGCCGCCCGAACATCCTGCCCGTGACATGCAGGACACGCTGTACATCACCGACAAGGTCCTGCTGCGCACCCATACTTCCTGCGTGCAGGTGCGGACCATGATGAAGCGCCGCCCGCCGCTGGCCATCATAGGCCCAGGCAAGGTCTACCGCCGGGATTCCGATGTGACCCACACCCCCATGTTCCACCAGATAGAAGGGCTGCTCGTGGACAGGCATGTGACCATGGCCGATCTGCGCGGCACGCTCACCGCCTTCGTGCGCGCGGTCTTCGGCAGCGGGACGCGCGTGCGCTTCCGCCCCAGCTTCTTCCCCTTCACCGAGCCCAGCGTGGAAGTGGACATGTCCTGCACGCAGTGCGGCGGGAGCGGACATCTGGACGGACAGCCCTGCAGGATCTGCAAGGGCTCGGGATGGCTGGAGATCCTGGGGAGCGGCATGGTGGATCCGGCTGTCTTCCAGTCTGTGGGCTATGATCCCGAGGAGTTCACCGGCTTTGCCTTCGGACTTGGCGTGGAACGCATAGCCATGCTCAAGTACGGGCTCACCGACCTGCGCATGAATTTCGAGAACGACGTGCGCTTCCTCCGTCAGTTCCCGGCATAGGCAAGGAGAAAGAACATGCTGCTGAGTTTCAACTGGCTGAAAGAATTTGTCCCCTATGCCGGAACGGCTGAAGAACTGGGCTCGCTGCTCACCATGCTCGGGCTCGAGCTGGAGGAGGTGCGCCATCCCTACGCAGAGATCGCACAGGTCATCGTGGGCAGGGTGCTCACCTGTGAGAACCATCCGGATTCCGACCATCTGCACGTCTGCACGGTGGACGTGGGGAGCGGGGAGCCCCTGGACATCGTTTGCGGAGCGCCCAACGTGGCCGCCGGGCAGCTCGTGCCTGTGGCGCCGGTGGGTTCCACCCTGCCGGGGGGGATAGCCATCAAGAAGGCCAAGCTGCGCGGCGTCCCGTCGTTCGGCATGATATGCTCCGAACGGGAGCTGGGCCTGGCGGACGACCATTCCGGCATCCTCGTGCTGCCCGAGGCCAACCGCTTCGGCGCAGCCCCCGCCCTGGGAGCACGCTTCGTGGAGGCGTATGCCCTGGACCAGGAAGTCCTGGACATCAGCATCACGCCCAACCGGGCAGACTGCCTTTCCGTGCACGGCTTTGCCCGCGTCGTCGGCGCCTACCTTGGCCTGCCCGTCACCCTTCCCGCGTTCACCCTTGAAGAAACGGGGGAGGACATCAGCGGATCCGTCCCCGTGGAGGTGCGCGACGGCGACCTTTGCCCCTCGTACACGGGGCGCATCCTCAAGGGTGCCAAGACGGGGCCTTCCCCGGCATGGATGCGCTGGCGGCTGAATGCCGTGGGCATCCGCGCCATCTCCAACCTGGTGGATGCGACCAACTACATCCTCATGGAGCTTGGGCAGCCCCTGCATGCCTTTGACCACAACAAGCTCAGGGGCGGGCGCATCATCGTGCGGCCTGCCGCTGATGGCGAGGTCCTGACGACGCTCGACGGGCAGGAGCGCATCCTTGCGGCCGGCGACGGGCTGATCTGCGACGCGGAGCGCCCCGTAGCGCTGGCCGGCGTGATGGGCGGGCTGGAAACAGAGATCACCGCGGAGAGCGAAAGCGTCTTTCTGGAATGCGCGGTGTTCCGTCCACGTTCCATACGCCTCACGGCCCGCCGCCTGGGCCTGAACAGCGAGGCATCCTACCGCTACGAGCGCGGCGTGGATCCTACGGGCATGTCGTTCGCCCTGGACCGGGCAGCAGCCCTCATGGCTTCCCTCTCCGGCGCCCAGGTCTGCAAAGGCGTTTGCCGGTGCACGCCCAAGCCATGGAAGCCGGTGCCGGTGCGCTTCCGCCGTTCACGCGCCGAAGCGCTCCTGGGCGTGCCGCTCACCGACGAATTCTGCGCGAAGACCCTGGAAAGCCTGGGCTGCACGGTCGCCCGCGGAGCGGAAGAATGGACCGTTTGCGCTCCGGGGTGGCGCTATGACCTCACCCGCGAGGCCGACCTCATCGAAGAGATCGCCATCTTCAGCGGCGTGGACAGCCTGGGCGAGACCCTGCCTTCCATCCCCCAGAGCCTGGACTCCTTCGGCAGGCCCGAAGGGCGCCATGCCTTCATGATGCGCGTCAAGGAGTGGGCCGCAGGGCTGGGCCTGAACGAAGCCGTGAACTACAGCTTTGTGGGCAACGCCGACCTGGACTTCCTCGGGCTGCCCGTCGAAGGGCGCGTGCGCATCATGAATCCGCTGACGGCGGAGCAGGATGTGCTGCGCACCGAACTGGCGCCGGGATTGTTCCAGGATGTGCGCCGCAACCTTGCCCAGAGCGCTCCGGGCGTGCGCCTCTTTGAAGTGGCGGAATGCTTTGCCCAGGACGCATCCAGCGATACTACGGTCAGGGAAGTGCGCCATCTTGCCATGGTGCTCACCGGTTCGCGTTACGACGAGGTCTGGGGCCACGAGCCGGCAGACATGGATTACGCCGACATCCGCGGGCTGGTGGAGAAGCTCTTTGCCTGGCTGCGCCTCGGCTCTCCTTCCTTTGAGCTGGAGGAGGGGCATCCCTACCTGGCGCCGGCAGTGCGCATCTCCCTGCCCGGCGGCCAGGCCGCGGGCGTGGCGGGCAGGCTCAAGCCTGCGCTGGCCGATGCCTACCTTGCCAGGAAGCCCGTGTGGTACGCCGAGCTTGACCTTGACCTGCTGCGTGAGGCCGCCCAGGGGAGCCGCGTGCATTTCAAGGCGCTGCCCGTGTTCCCGGCCGTGCGCCGCGACATCACCTTCATCGCTCCCAAAAGCCTGCGGGCCGAAGAGCTGCTGTCTGCCGCCGGCGCCGCCAGGAGCCAGATGCTGGAAAGCGCGGAGCTGCTCTACGTGTATGAGCCCGAGGGATCGGACACGCGCAACATCACGGTGCGCCTCACTTTCCGCAGGGACGACCGCACGCTCCAGGACAGCGAGGTGGAAAAAGAGCGCGAAAAGATCGCCTCTGCCGTTTCACGGCAGCTGGGCGTGAAGGTGTAGCAGGCACATCAGACTTCAGGAAAAAGCCACCCCCCCGGGTGGCTTTTTCCGCATCCGTGGACGGAGGGCTTCAGCATTCCACCATGCTCACCGCCAGCCCGCCCAGGGAGGTCTCCTTGAATTTCCGGCTCATCTCCCGCCCTGTCTCTGCCATGGCGGCGATGGCGGCATCCAGGGAGACGCGGTGTGCGCCTGAGTCCGTGCCGCGGCTGATGAGCGAGGCATTGAAGGCTTTTACGGCGCCCATGGCGCAGCGTTCGATGCAGGGGATCTGCACGTATCCGCCGACAGGGTCGCAGGTCATGCCCAGGTGGTGTTCCAGGGCGACCTCGGCGGCGTTCTCGACGATATGCGAGGAGTAGCCCAGCGCGTCCGTGAGCATGGCGGCGCCCATGGCGGAGGCGACGCCGATCTCCCCCTGGCAGCCGACCTCGGCCCCGGCGATGCTGGCGTTGTGCCTGGCGATGAAGCCGATGGCGGCCGCAGAGAGGAAGCCTTCGCGTATCGCCCTGTCGCCGATGAACATCTCGTGCCGCATGGCATAGAGGAGGGCAGGCAGCACGCCGGCCGACCCGCAGGTCGGCGCGGTCACGACGACGCCTCCGTCCGCGTTTTCCTCGGCCGCCGCGAAGGCGCAGGCGTTCAGGGCCGTCAGGAAGCGTTCCGGGGAGGAAAGCCGTTTCCCGGCAGTCTCCCACAGCAGGCGGGCCTTGCGCTGCACGCCCAGCGGACCGGGCAGCACGCCTCCGGCGTCGAGCCCCCGCCTGACGGATTCCTCCATGGCGTCCAGCAGCATGTTCAGGCGGTGGATGACATCCTTCCGGTGGGCGCCTGTGATGGCCGTTTCGTTGTCCAGCAGGATCTCATGGATATTCAGCCCTTCGTTCCTGGCGATGGCCCGCAGTTCATCCATGCAGGAATAAGGATGCGCGGGCATCCCCGTTTCCGGTTCCTGCCATCCTTTCCATTGCACGAAGCCCCCGCCGGTGGAATAGTACTCGCGGGAAAAGAGCGCGTTTCCCCCGCTGTCCAGCAGTTCCAGCTCAAGCGTATTGCTCCAGGGATGCGCGTGGTGCACATCATCGTGGACCATGCGGGAAAGCCCTGTTTCGACGCGCTTGCCGCCCAGGTCCATGAAATGCTTTTCCTCCGGGGCGGACGCGAGCTTCCGCAGCATCCCCGGCGGGCATTCCTCAGGAGTCCATCCCAGAAGGCCGGCCAGGATCGCGGCGTCTGTGCCATGGCCGGCGCCTGTGGCGCTCAGCGAGCCATAGAGCCGGGCCTGCACAGAGGCCGCTCTCGCTGCCAGCTCGCGCGGCAGGGCGGCGCAGGCTTCCCGGAACAGGCATCCGGCGCGCATGGGGCCCATGGTATGGGAACTGGATGGCCCGGGACCGGCCTTGAACAGGGAAAAGAGGGAGGTCGTGATGGGACCTTTCATGGCAACTCCGATAGGCGGGCTGGAAGCCGGTGCCCCATGGCGGTCCGGCAGGGGGCGCACCGTCCCGGAAGGACATTATCTTCTTCCTGCATTTTTTTTCAAGGGGGCCGGCACGGATCCCTTTGCCGCGGGGAAAGGCATGAAGGGTCAGGGGGATCATGGACGCTCCAGCATGCCATGGCCCATGGCCGGTCGTGCCCGGTGATGATCGTACGGGGCCGGGGGAGGCTCACGGCGTCTCGGTTCGGAGGACGTCCTGCACGCTTGATTTAAGCATGGATTCCCTGTAGGCATAGCGCCAAGAAAAGCGAGATGCCGCAATGACGTTGTTTTTGGCCTTCATGTGCCTGCTCGTGGGCTTTTTGTGCGGGGCGACGAGCATCGGGGGGATACTGCTCATCCCGGCCATACAGTACTGCGCCGATATGCCGCTTGCCCTGGCTTCGGGCACGGCGCTGTGCAGCTTTTTCTTCACCTCCGCCTGGGGCACCTACCTGCACTGGAAACGCGGGAATCTTGAGCGCGCCATGGTGCTGCCCCAATGCCTCGGCGCCGCCGTTTTCGGCTGCCTGGGCGCCCTGACCAAGGCCGTGGTGGGCAACGCGGCGCTCAGCGCCATCCTTGCCGTGCTCATCATCCTGTCCGGCGCGGGCGCCCTGCGCCAGCCGCGGCAGCTGCGCAGCATGTCCACGGAGGGAGGGCGTTTCCGCTACCTGCTCTTCGTCGGCTGCTTCGTGGGATTCCTGGCAGGGCTCACCGGCATGGGCGGTCCTGTCCTTTCCATCCCCATGCAGATCATCATGGGCTTCTCCCCGTTTGCGGCCGTGGCAGCGGCCCAGCCCTTCCAGATGTTCGCCTGCCTATCGGGCAGCGCAGGCAACATCATCCTCGACATGATCGACTGGAAGGTGGCCATGCTTTCCGTGGTGCTGCAGGGCATAGGCGTATGGCTCGGCATCTGGGCGGCCAGCTTTCTCAACACATCCATGCTCAAAAAGTGCATCGCGGCCATGTGCATCGGCACGGGCGTGATGATGCTCCTGCGGCAGGCCGGGCTATTTTTTTGAGTTCCGCGGCGTCCGGGGGCGGACGACGAGCCAGGCGGCGCAGACGCCGGCGACGAAGATCAGCCAGATGATGCCGAGATCCCGGCTGTACAGGGCCTTGGGGACGCCCCAGCACAGGGCGAAGAGCGCGGCAAACAGCACCAGGAGGAGCTGGCGTTTTTGCGCCGCATGCCGTGGAGCTCCCCTGCTGTCCTTTTCCGGGGGCCGTTCTTCTGCAGGATGCATGGACCTGTCCTTCCCTCAGTCAAAGAGGGGTTCCTTGACGGTGGCTTTCAAGACGACGCTGTCCAGGGCTGCGCCCCCCTGCAGCCTGGGGGCGGGGAGGCAGACGGTCTTTTGCCCCCCGGCCGGGATGATGACATCGAGGACCGCCTGGTGATGCCCGGCCAGGTTGGTGCTCCTGCCGGGCAGGTAAGCCTCCACGGCGACCCCGTAGCGCAGCAGCGCACGGGCATTGCCGTTGCGGATATCGGCCAGGATGGGGTCTTCCAGGGCGCAGCCGTAGACGATGCTGTTTGCCCGGCGGCGCTTTTCCCTGGCGGGAAGGCTGCCCTGCCAGAGATCGCGCAGCTCGCCGGCCCTGCCGCTGTCCGCCCAGGATGCGGGCAGTTCCATGGCGCCGTCCGGGTATTCCGGCAGGAAGAGGGAGATCTCGATGCGGCGTATGCGTGCGTCCTGCCAGGAATCGAATGCCCAGATGCCGCCCCAAATCAGCAGGGCCGCGCCGGCAAGGACAGACAGCAGCAGCCCGCCCCTCCTGGGGAAAAGGAAAAACAGGGCGCACAGTGCGAGAGCGGCTAAGATCCAGGGCATGGCGACCTCCTGGCCGTTGTCATCCTTCCGCGTTGGCATCGCTTGATGGAGAGGATAGACCAGCCATGCGTTTTTGAAAAGTCCTTTGCATGGCCTCCATCAGTCCCCATCCAGGAGGGAGAGCTGGAATGCCTCCGCGGCCTTGCGCCGCCTTGCCCTGTCCTGGCGGGCGGCAGGCGCAGGCATGGACATCTCGTTTCCTATCCATGCCATGAGAAGGGAAACGATGGAATCCTGCTGCTCCTGCGAGAGTTCCCGCCCGGCCGGGATGCCGTGCCATTTCGCCAGGCAGCTGCGGCAGCAGCAGGCACAGGCGTGCTGGGCCACGAATACGGGATGCCCGCGCATGGGCGTCTGCCTGCCGTCGCCGGGGATGCAGGCGGGGGCAAGCCTCTTGCGGACAAAGTCTTCTGCATGGCTGCGCAGGACCTCCGCCCCCTGCTTCAGGGCATATTCCCTTTCCTGCTGCCCCAGGTGGAAACGGGAGCGGAAGGCAGACCGCTGCAGGCGGTCAAAAAGGGCGCCATAGGCTGGTGCATCAGGCATGGAACACCTTCCTGAATGCCTCCAGCACCCGTATCTGCCTCCGTTCCAGCCTGTCCAGGACTTCTTCCTGCAGGGCGTCCGGGATGCCGTAGGCGGCTTCGGCCACGCTCCCGGCGATGGCGGCGATGGTGTCGCTGTCGCCGCCGATGGAAATGGCAAGGCGCACGGCGCGTTCGAAGCTGTCTGCTTCCAGGAAGGCCTCCAGCGCCTGCGGGACGGATCCCTGGCAGCTCACATCGAAGCGGTAGCAGGGGCGTATCTCATCGAGGGTGAAGTCCAGCTTGTAATAGTTCTGCTTCAGGTGCCTGCCGACCTCTGCCGGGGAAGCGCCGTGCCGCGCCAGCCATATGGCCGAGGTGACGGCTTCTGCGGCCCTGATGCTTTCCGGATGCCCGTGCGTCACGCGCGTCACGCGGCGGGCCAGCTCCAGGGCTGTTTCCAAGGTCTTGGCGGCCCAGGCGCAGGGGCTGACGCGCATGGCCGCGCCGTTGCCGTAGCTGCCGCAGGGCTGCGGATCATCGCTGGCGAGCCACTGTCTGAAGCGCGCGCCATAGCCCGCATGCGGCCAGGCCTGTCCGAACAGCCGCATGGATCGCACGGCGGCGTTTTCCGCCCGCAGCGGATCGGCTTCGCAGTCGAGCAGGGCGTGCGCGATGGCGAGGGTCATGACGCTGTCATCAGTGAAGCGGCTCTGGCTCGTGAACAGTTCAAAGTCCGTGGACTTGATGTTGTGCCGCTCAAAGCGGGAACCGATGATGTCTCCTGCTATCGCTCCCAGCATGGTCCCTCCCAGCCTGTATGCCCGTGCTGGCAGCATAGCCCGGGCGGTCCAAAATGACAATCGGCTTCCTGCCCCCCCTGCTTGCCAGAAGGAGGAGGGACTGGTAATCGTAGACAGGCGGCGGGTCTCCCGCGCAAGGAGGGATGCATGCTTGATTTCGTATACCATGTGCCGACGAAGATCGTTTTCGGGCGGAAAGCGGAAGAGAAGGCCGGAGAGCTGTGCCGGGAATGCGGTGCGCACCGCGTGCTGCTGCATTACGGGGGAAGGAGCGCACAGGCTTCCGGGCTGATCGGACGGGTGAGGGATTCGCTGGAGCGTGCGGGGCTGGGATGCGTCGAATTGGGCGGTGCCGTGCCCAATCCGCGCCTTTCCAAGGTGCGCGAGGGCAGGGATCTTGCCTTGCGCGAGGGTGTGGATCTCATCCTTGGCGTGGGCGGCGGCAGCGCCATCGATTCCGCCAAGGCCATCGCCTATGCCGCTGCCGAACCCGGGAAGGACGTGTGGGAACTGTTCGCCCGCAGGCGCAAGGCAGAAGGATGCCTCCCTGTGGGGGCCATCCCCACCATCGCCGCAGCCGGGAGCGAGATGAGCAACAGCTGCGTGATCAGCAATGACGCCACAGGCGAGAAGCGCAGCTATAATGACGACATCGCCCGCCCGCGCTTCGCCGCCATGGATCCCGAACTGACCATGACGCTTCCCGCATGGCAGACGGCGAGCGGATGCGCCGACATCCTGATGCATACCATGGAGCGCTATTTCACCAACGGCGGGAACATGGACCTGACGGATGCCCTCGCCGAGGGGCTTTTGCGCACGGTGATGCGCTGCGCCCTCATCCTCCGCGACGATCCGCACGATTACGACGCCAGGGCGGAAGTCATGTGGGCGGGCAGCCTTTCGCATAACGGACTCACGGGCTGCGGCTGCAGGAGCGATTTCGCCTCGCACATGATCGAGCATGAGCTGGGCGGCATGTTCGACGTCACCCACGGGGCGGGGCTCACGGCCGTCTGGGGCAGCTGGGCGCGCTACGTGTTCAGGAACTGCCTGCCCAGGTTCGAAAAGTTCGCCCTCCGCGTCATGGAGGTGGAGCCCGGCGCAGGCGCGGAAGAAACGGCCCTGCGGGGGATCGCGGCCATGGAGGGGTTCTTCCGGTCCATCGGGCTGCCTGTGGACCTGGAAGGGCTGGGCGTTTCGCCCACGGACGGTCAGATAGAGCAGATGGCCCGTTCCGCTGCGGAAGGGGCCGGAGGCGGGAAAGGCTCCGCCATGTTCCTGCGCGGACCTGACATCGCGGCGATCCTGCGCATGGCACGCTGACGGCATCGGCTTGGTTTTCCGCGCTTTCTTCCTCCACGCCCCTTGACTGGGCTCCGGCAGGCATTAAGTTTTCCCTGTCATGCCCTTCCGGGCATATTCTCATTGGAGCGCGCAGGCGGCGGTCCGCGCGCCAACAGGAGGCCGCAACATGGCGGAAAGCACGCATCCATTCCATGCAGAAACATGCAAGCTGCTCAATATCCTTACCCATTCCCTCTATACGAACCACGAGATCTTTTTGAGGGAACTGCTCTCCAACGCGTCCGACGCCCTGGAAAAGGTGCGTTTCCTGCAAAGCACGGGCGGGGAACTGCGTGACGCAGGACTGCCGCTCGAGATCACCATATCCACCGACAAGGAAGCCCACGTCCTGACGGTCTCTGACACCGGCATCGGCATGAGCAGGCAGGAGATGATCGACAACCTGGGCACCATCGCCCATTCCGGGTCGGAGCAGTTCCTGCGCGCCCGGGAGGCGGAAAAAGCGGATGCGGGAACTCCGCAGGCTGAGGCCGTGGACGGCAGCGACGACGGGGAAGGGGAGAAGGACGACGAGCCCATCGTCGAAAGCGATGGCCGTTCCAACGAAGACGCCTCCCAGATCATCGGGCGCTTCGGCATAGGCTTTTATTCCGTGTTCATGGTGGCGGAAAGGGTGGAGGTGACCTCCGTGCCTGCGCAGGGGGACGGCACGCCCCATGTCTGGTCCTCCGAGGGCACGGGAAGCTACACCCTGCGTTCGCTTGAAGGCGCCGAGGCCGAGGGATTGAAGCGCGGCACCAGCGTGAAGATCTTTTTGCGGGAAGACGCCCGTGAATACCAGGAGAAGTACCGCCTGGAAAGCGTCATACGCAAGCATTCCAACTTCCTGCCCTTTGCCATCCAGCTGGACGGGAGCAGGGTGAACACCACGGCCGCCCTGTGGAGGGAACCCAAATTCTCCGTCACCAGGGAGCAGCACAACGAGTTTTACAAGTACCTCACCTACGACCAGAAGGAACCGTTGGACGTGATCCATTTTTCCGTGGACGCGCCCGTGCAGTTCAACTGCCTGCTCTACATCCCGGCTACGCCCGTGGATGTCTTTGACGAGCGCAGGGACGAATGGGGGCCGGACCTCTATGTGCGCCGCGTGCTCATCGAGCATCAGAACAAGGACCTGCTGCCGCACTGGTTCGCCTTCATGAAGGGCGTGGTGGATACGGAAGACCTGCCGCTCAATATCTCGCGCGAGACGCTCCAGGAAAACGTGGTCATGCGCAAGATATCCCAGACCATCGTGCGCCAGCTGCTCACGCATCTCGAGCGCATGGCGAAGAACGAGCCGGAGAAGTACGGATCGGTGTGGAAGCTCCACGGCAAGTACCTCAAGTTCGGATTCGACAGCTACCAGTTCCGCGACAGGCTGCTCCCGCTGCTGCGCTACTACACGACCGCTTCCGAAGAAAAATACTCCAGCCTGGATGACTATGTCGCCCGCATGAAGCCGGACCAGAAGGAGATCTGGTATGTCGCCGCGTCCTCCATCGAGGCCGCCAAGGTCAACCCGCACCTCGGGCAGTTCCGCCGCAAAGGAGTGGAAGTGCTTTACCTTACCGATCCGGTGGACGAGTTCTCGCTGGAATCCCTCATGGAGTACCAGAAGCACCCCTTCAAGTCCGTGGAGCAGGCGGATGCCAAGGCGCTGGAAGCCTATCCCGACGCGGAGGACGCGGAGCCGCGCCCTGAACCGCTGAAGGAAGAGGAAAAGCCGGAGCTCGATGCCCTGATCGCGAAGATCA
>JAEEGF012403853.1_pt1 | contig 26718 bp, 40 predicted proteins | sample 9134171 | NCBI WGS metagenome assembly JAEEGF01 (sample SAMN16246542, study PRJNA631951) | gut metagenome | biome: gut microbiome; feature: rumen; material: AP-attached | host: Bos | place: Iran: Karaj | collected 2018-10 | reverse complement strand
TCTTACGCTGTTAAAATAGACGTTACTGCTAAAAAATACGGAGCAAAGAAAAACAAAGACAGTTTTAAAGCGATCCAGACAGCTTTAAATGATGCCGCAAAGAAGGGTAAGGCCGGAAAGCCTGCACTTGTTAAGATACCAAAGGGTACCTACTATATAAGCAAGACTCTTTCTATGGGTTCGAACACAGTCCTTGAGCTTAATAAAGACACCGTTATCAAAAAGAAAAAAGGTTCCGATGTTTTCTATATGCTTCGCTCAGCTCAAGGTACAAAGGGAAAATATAACGATGTTAAAAACATTACCGTAAAAGGCGGAACCTGGGACGCTGAATTTAAGAAGGTAAATGATGTCAGCGGCGGTTCACTTTTCTTTTTTGCCCATGTTTCAGGGCTTAATATCGAAAATGTTACCATCCGCAACAACTTCGGTACACATCTTATCGAGATGGGTGGAGTTAAGGATGTAAGCATTAAAGGTTGCAAACTTTATGGATTTAAGGCTGCTTCAAAAGATACAGAAAAAGAAGCGATCCAGATCGATACCTGCCACGATGAGACTATTCTTCCTTCAGGCGGTCCGTTTGATGATACACCTTGCACTAACGTTGTTATAGAAAATAACGAGATCCATAGCTACCCAAGAGCCATCGGCTCACATATTGCGGTGCAGGATCTTTATCACAAAGACATTATCATTAAAAACAATTCAATTCACGATATATCAGCGGCAGCAGTTTATGCGTACAACTATGTAAACCTTACCGTTGAAGATAACAGATTTGAAAATGTCGGAAGCGGTGTAATCCTTAAGTCCTACTCAAAGACAGCGCCTGACTCCATGTATAAGAGACTTAAAAAAGTTAAGGCTATGACCCTTAGCAACGACACTTTTAACCTTACAGTTAAAAATAACGAGATTTCTACGGTTAAAAACAAAGAAAACGAAGTTGAGAGCGTAGACGGAGGAGCAAAGGGAATCTTTATTTACGGCTCAGACGAATATCCTATCGGCAGCTGTGTGTTTGACGGCAATACCGTGGTATCAGACAGTAGCGGTATTTACCTTAGATACGTTAAAAATACAGAGATCAAAGGCAACAAGGTAGACAGATTTGCCGGAGCATATAACGTTGAAAAGACTGAATTCGCAGAAGATGCCATTAAGCTTCTTGCCTGCACAGACATTACAGTATCTGAAAACAAGATCTCTACCGTTAATTCCGACCGCTATGAAAACGGTATCGCGCTTCGTGAAAACAGCACTGCTAAGATCGACAGCAATGAGATAAATAGTACCAATAAGTCAGGTATCGCAGTTTATAACAGCAGCGCAGAAGGTACGGGCAACAAGATAAATGCCGCAAAAAAGCACGGCGTTACCGTACAAGACGGTACACTTAAGCTTTCTTCCTGCAGTATACTGGGAAGCGGCGAACATGGTGCATGTGCTCAGGAAAGCGAGCTTTCACTTACCGGATGTACTATAGAAAAGAGTACAAATCATGGTGTACTTGCAGATAGTGGAAGTAATCTTGCTGTTACAGACAGTACAATTTCTGAAAGCGGAAAGCATGGAATTTGCGTTATTGACGCTAGTAAGGCTACTTTAACCGGAAATACAATTCTTGATTGCAAGAGTAACGGTATTCAGATTGGTCATAAGGATGATGCAACTGATAGGAAAGTATCAGTAACAGCGGATGGAAACAAGATTTATGGCTGTATTAAGGGAATTTCGATTCTTAGTGGTACCAGCGGAAGTGTAACAAATAACGAAATGTATTCTCTTGGTAAGTTTGAGATTACAGTTGAGGATGGAATAAATTTTAGCCCTTCAGTTAAAATGCTCAAAATAAGAGCTGGCAGTGATTCAAACGGTAACAAGGCACTTACATCAAGACCATAAGAAAGTTGAAATATGAAAAACAAAGGTGACAAACTTCTTATTGTAATATTTTGTATAATGATAGCAGCTCCGGGAGTAATAGGCTTATTACTCCCGGACCGTGTATTTAGCGAATCTGAAAACAGAAACCTGGCGGAGATCCCAAAGGTTACTGCAGAAGGTTTCTTTAGCGGCGACTTTATGAAAAAGTTTGAAAGCTATGTTACTGATCAGTTTGTGCTTCGCGACAGCTGGGTCTCCGTAAAAGCAGGAAGTGAGCTTGCTGTCGGAAGAAAAGCAAACAACGGAGTAGAGCTTGCAGGCGGCAGACTTATAAAGTACGTAAAAGAACCTGACAAGGCTGACTTTGATAAAAAGCTTTCGGCTGTGGATAAATTTGCAAGTGGATGTAATGTCCATGTAAGTTTTGCGCTTATCCCGTCGGCTGCCTGCATTTACAAAGACGAGCTTGCAAAAGGGGCACCTACGGCAGATGAGGAAGCGTGGATAACTTACGCATACGAAAGCCTTGATGTGGATACTTTAGATCTAGTAAGTACACTTAGGGCTCACGCAGACGAATACATTTATTACAGGAACGATCACCACTACACAAGCCTTGGGGCAGGATATGTGGCAGAAAAGATTTTTGCAGCACTTGAGCCCGGGTATCGTTTTGATCTTGGTGGCTATACCCCGGTAACGGTATCTGACAGTTTTTACGGTACCGGCAGAAATTCATTTGGAACGGAAGCTGCAAAGGCTGACAGCATTATAAGGTATACTGACGGCATCGGCGTTGATGTCTATGTTAATGAAAAAGGTAAGCTTGTATCAGGAAAGATGTATCATGAAGAAGCGCTTTTGCATGCCAACCAGTATCCGTATTTTCTTGGAGGAAACACTCCGCTTTGCGTGTTAAAGAGCAGGGCAGAGGGCGGGAAAGTACTGCTTGTGCGCGATTCTTTTGCCGACGAGCTTGCACCTTTCCTTTCAGAATATTACAGTGAAGTACATCTTTGGGACCTTCGTTATAATAAGGATGATCTGAATAACTACATTAACGAAAACGGTATTGAGAAAGTTCTTATTATATACAGCTTCCCTGATTTTGTTACAGACTCGAAAATAGGCTTGCTTGCAAGATAAATAGTTTGCCTTTTTGAATATTATGAGTTATACTAAACTCGTTGAAAAACAGGCAATCGAATAATCGGAGGTAGAGTAAATGTTAGTTTCAGCTACAGAGATGCTTAAAAAAGCCAAAGAAGGCAAATATGCTGTAGGTCAGTTCAATATCAACAATCTTGAGTGGACAAAGGCAATCCTTCAGACTGCTCAGGAGCTTAACAGCCCTGTTATCCTTGGCGTATCAGAGGGTGCAGGAAAGTATATGTGCGGTTTTGAGACCGTTGCAGCTATGGTAAAGGCTATGGATGAGTCACTCGGAATTACAGTTCCTGTTGCACTTCACCTTGACCACGGCACATACGACGGATGCTATAAGTGCATCAAAGCAGGTTTCACATCTATCATGTTTGATGGTTCTCACTATCCAATTGATGAGAACGTTGAAAAGACAACAGAGCTCGTACACGTAGCACATCAGCTTGGTCTTTCTATCGAGGCTGAGGTTGGTTCTATCGGCGGCGAGGAAGACGGCGTTATAGGTATGGGCGAGTGCGCAGATCCTAACGAGTGCAAGATGATCGCTGATCTTGGCGTAGATATGCTTGCAGCAGGTATCGGTAACATCCACGGAAAATATCCTGCAAACTGGCCTGGTCTTTCTTTTGAGACACTTGATGCTGTTCAGCAGAAGACAGGCATTATGCCTCTCGTGCTTCACGGCGGCACAGGTATTCCTGCAGATATGATCAAGAAGGCTATCTCACTTGGCGTTTCAAAGATCAACGTTAACACAGAGTGCCAGCTTTCATTCCAGGAAGCTACACGTAAGTATATCGAAGCAGGCAAAGACCTTGAAGGTAAGGGATTTGACCCACGTAAGCTTCTTGCTCCAGGCTTTGAGGCTATCAAGGCTACAGTTAAAGAGAAGATGGAGCTTTTCGGATCAGTAGGAAAAGCTTGCTAACAGTTAATATAATAAGAAACAACCATGAGGACAGGTACATACTTGTCCTCATTTCTTTTTTATGTTATACTACGTGATACTTAAAGAAGAACAATTTGCATTTATATAGAAGAAAGAGGTTAAATATGTGGATCGCAGATAATTGGAAAGACTATGAAGTACTTGATTGCAGCGGCGGAGAAAAGCTTGAAAGATGGGGAAAATATGCCCTTGTAAGACCCGATCCGCAGGTAATCTGGTCTACTCCGCGAAACCGCGCCGAGTGGAAGAAACCAAATGCCCATTACCACAGAAGCAACAAAGGCGGCGGAGAGTGGGAATTTTTCGACCTTCCAAACGAATGGCAGATAAGCTATGGCGATCTTAGATTCAATCTGAAGCCTTTTTCCTTTAAACATACGGGCCTTTTCCCTGAGCAGGCCACAAACTGGGACTGGATGAGCGGGCTTATTAAAAATGCCGTATCAAAGGGAAGAGAAGTAAAGGTGCTTAACCTTTTTGCCTATACCGGCGGAGCTACCGTAGCCTGCGCTAAGGCCGGCGCTTCCGTAACCCATGTAGATGCATCAAAAGGTATGGTGGGCTGGGCAAAAGAAAATGCAGCCTCATCAGGACTTGCCGATGCTCCTATAAGATTTTTTGTAGATGACTGTGTTAAACTTGTGGAGCGCGAGATACGCCGCGGAAACAAATACGACGGAATCATTATGGATCCGCCTTCTTATGGAAGAGGACCAAAAGGCGAGATATGGAAGATAGAAGATTCCATTTATCCTTTTATCGAGCTTACCACACAGATCCTTGCAGATGACGCTCTTTTCTTCCTTGTAAACAGCTACACCACAGGTCTTCAGCCTGCAGTCCTTAAATACATGATAGGAACCCTTGTGGAGAAAAAGTTCGGCGGACATACCGAGGCAGAAGAAATAGGACTTCCTGTCAGCGAGAGCGGTCTGGTGCTTCCTTGCGGAGCTTCAGGCAGATGGAGAGCATAGGGTAAAAAAATTTAAAATAATACTTGCATTATGTAAAAATAAGGTGTATAATCGGTTTGCTGTGACATGATAGCTATGAAGCGTGAGGTTGCCGCTCAACATGAGCGGGTTTTCCGTGGAGCGAATGTCAAGAGGCCTATAAGGCCTGTAAACCTGGCGACAAGTCACTGTACGAATACAGTAAAATTCTTTGCTTATCAGCTTAAAAGAAGCAAAGAAAGTGTGGACCGATTATGCATCTGTGTCAGCGTAATAGGAAACACACGGGTAAGTGTACAGTCACCGCTTGTCGTACTTAAGTGTAAAGTGCGAAAAGGAGGCGACTTTTTTTTATGGCAAGTCAAGTAATGAGAATCACACTCAAGGCGTATGATCATCAGCTTATCGATCAGTCAGCTGCAAAGATCATCGACACTGTAAAGAAAACAGGAGCAAAGGTAAGTGGCCCTGTGCCAATGCCTACTAAGAAAGAGGTAGTTACCATTCTTAGAGCTGTACATAAGTACAAAGACTCCCGTGAGCAGTTCGAGCAGAGAACTCACAAGAGACTTATCGACATCATGACACCAAGTCAGAAGACTGTTGATGCTCTTGGAAGACTCGAGATGCCTGCAGGTGTGTACATCGACATCAAGATGAAGAACAACTAATCAGACACTTCAGTAACTAATGTAAAGATCCTTAGGGTTTAAATAGAGACCAAGCTCCGGCGGCTTTAATGTCGGGACGGACCAAGTGCTCCGATAAACCATCTGGATGAACGTCGGCGGCCGCGCCAAATTGGTACGGACGTTCCGCTACAGATTTTAAAGGAGGAACAAGCATGAAGAAAGCAATGCTTACAACCAAGATCGGAATGACACAGATCTTTGGAGAAGACGGAAGTCTTATTCCTGTAACTGTTCTTGAGGCTGGCCCACTTGTTGTTACACAGGTAAAGACAGTTGAGAACGATGGTTACAGTGCAGTACAGGTTGGTTTTGGTGAGATTCGTGAGAAGCTCGTTAACAAGCCACTTAAGGGACACTTTGCTAAAGCAGGTGTTGCTGCAAAGAGATATTTAAAAGAATTTAAGTTTGAGAATGCTGAGGAGTACGCAGTAGGTCAGGAGATCAAAGCTGACATTTTTACAGCAGGCGACAAGATCGATGCAACTGCTACATCCAAGGGTAAAGGATTCCAGGGCGCTATTAAGAGACACGGTCTTTCAAGAGGACCTATGGCTCACGGTTCCAAGTATCACAGACATGCCGGATCAAACGGTGCATGTTCTGACCCAAGTAGAGTATTCAAGGGCAAGAGAATGGCAGGCCACATGGGCAGCGAGAGAGTTACAGTTCAGAACCTCGAAGTTGTACGTGTAGATGCAGATAAGAACCTTCTTCTTGTCAAGGGTGCTGTTCCGGGACCTAAGAAAGCTATGGTTATGTTAAAGGAAACAGTAAAATAATATCGCCTGATAGGGAAGGAGGAACATTCTAATGGCAAACGTTTCTGTTTATAACATGGAAGGTAAAGAAGTCGGCAAGTTAGATCTTAACGATGTCGTATGGAATACCGAAGTTAATGAACATTTAATGCATATGGCAGTAGTTTCCCAGCTCGCTAACAAGAGACAGGGAACACAGAGCGCAAAAACACGTTCTGAAGTAAGTGGCGGAGGAAGAAAGCCTTGGAGACAGAAGGGAACAGGTCACGCTAGACAGGGTTCCATCAGAGCTGCTCAGTGGGTAGGCGGCGGAATGATTTTCGCACCAAAGCCAAGAGATTACTCATTCAAGATGAACAGAAAAGAAAAGCAGGCTGCTATCTGTTCAGCACTTACAACTAAGGTTGCTGAGGAGAAGCTTGTTGTAGTAGATTCACTTGATCTTAAAGAAGTAAAGACAAAAGAGATGGTAAAGGTTCTCGGTAACCTCAAGGCTGATAAGGCACTTGTAGTTATGGCAGACAAGAACGACAACGTTGCTCTTTCAGCTCGTAACATTCAGGGTGTTAGAACAGCTCTTACCAACACTATTAACGTATATGACATCTTAAAGTATGACAAGCTTGTCGTAACAAAAGATGCTGTAGCAAAAATCGAGGAGGTGTACGCATAATGGCAGATTTAAAGTATTATGACGTTATCTTAAAGCCAATTATCACAGAGAAGAGTATGAACTCTATGGCTGAGAAGAAATACACCTTTTCCGTTAATCCTGATGCAACAAAGAACCAGATCAAAGAGGCAGTAGAGAAAATGTTCGCAGGAACAAAGGTTGAGAAGGTTAACACCATCAACTGTGACGGAAAGACAAGAAGAAGAGGTATGACCTCAGGAAAGACAGCAGCTGTTAAGAAAGCTATCGTTCAGCTTACAGCAGACAGCGCTGATATCGAGATTTTCCAGGGACTTTAATCAGTAGCCCGGAAAAAGAAACATTAAGGTTCGCAGCCGATAATTAGCGAAAGGAGAAATAACAATGGGAATTAAGAAATACAACCCATATACACCTTCCAGAAGAAATATGACCGGTTCTGATTTCTCAGAGATCACAACAGATACACCGGAGAAGTCACTCCTTGTATCACTTAACAAGACAGCCGGCCGTAACAATCAGGGAAAGATCACAGTAAGACACCACGGTGGTGGATCAAGAAGAAAGTACAGAATTATCGATTTCAAGAGAAATAAAGACGGTGTTCCTGGAAAAGTTACTTCAATCGAGTACGATCCAAACAGAACAGCAAATATTGCTCTTGTAACATATGCAGATGGTGAGAAGACATACATCCTTGCTCCTAACGGACTTAAGGTTGGTATGAAGATCATGAACGGCGTTGAGGCCGAGGTTCGTATCGGTAACTGTCTTCCACTTTCACAGATTCCTGTAGGTACACTCGTACACAACGTAGAGCTTTATCCTGGTAAGGGTGGACAGCTTGTACGTGCAGCAGGAAATGCAGCTCAGCTTATGGCTAAGGAAGGCAAGTATGCAACACTTCGTATGCCATCAGGCGAGATGAGAATGGTTCCAATTGAGTGTAGAGCTACAGTTGGACAGGTTGGTAACATCGATCATGAACTTATCAATATCGGTAAGGCAGGTCGTAAGCGTCATATGGGTATTAGACCTACAGTTCGTGGTTCTGTCATGAACCCTAACGACCATCCACACGGTGGTGGTGAAGGTAAGACTGGTATCGGTCGTCCGGGCCCTGTAACACCTTGGGGCAAGCCTGCACTTGGTCTTAAGACTAGAAAGAAGAACAAGCAGTCTAACAAGATGATCGTAAGAACCAGAGATGGCAAGAGCATCGTGAAATAATAAAGGAGGTAAATAACCTATGGCAAGATCGCTTAAGAAAGGCCCATTCATCGATGAGTCCTTAGCAAAGAAGGTTGAGGCTCTGAATGCGTCAGGAGATAAGAGTGTAATTAAGACATGGTCACGTCGTAGCACCATTTTCCCTAACTTCGTAGGACTTACAATAGCTGTTCACGACGGTAGAAAGCATGTACCTGTATACATTACAGAAGATATGGTTGGACATAAGCTCGGTGAGTTTGTGGCAACAAGAACATACAGAGGTCACGGAAAAGACGAGAAGAAGTCTAGATAAGTTTAACTTATAGTTTGAAAGGAGGTTACATCCATGGCAAAAGGACATAGATCCCAGATAAAGAGAGAGAGAAACGAGAACCAGAGAGATACCAGACCATCAGCTAAGTTAAGCTATGCTCGTGTTTCTGTTCAGAAAGCTTGTTTCGTACTCGATGCTATCAGAGGCAAGGATGTACAGACAGCACTTGGTATTTTAACATATAATCCAAGATATGCTTCAAGTTTAGTTGAAAAGCTTTTAAAGTCAGCAATCGCAAACGCTGAAAACAATAACGGCATGAACCCTGAGAAACTTTATGTTGAAGAGTGTTATGCTAACAAAGGACCTACAATGAAGAGAGTACAGCCTAGAGCACGTGGATCGGCTTACAGGATCGAAAAGAGAATGAGCCACATCACTATCGTACTTAACGAGAGATAATTGTAGGAAGAAAGGAGCAAAATAAGAATGGGTCAGAAAGTTAATCCTCATGGTTTAAGAGTCGGCGTTATCAGTGACTGGGACTCAAAGTGGTACGCAGAAGCTGACTTCGCAGATAATCTTGTAGAAGATTATAATATCAGAACTTTTCTTAAGAAAAAATTATTCAATGACAGCATTGCTAAGATCGAGATCGAGCGTGCTTCAGACAGAGTAAAGATCAGCATTCACACCGCTAAGCCTGGTATGGTTATCGGTAAGGGTGGCGCTGAGATCGAGAAATTAAAAGCAGAAGTTGCTCAGTTTACAGATAAGAAGATCATGATCGACATTAAGGAGATCAAGAGACCTGATACAAACGCACAGCTCGTTGCAGAGAACATCGCAGCACAGCTTGAGGCTCGTGTATCTTTCAGAAGAGCAATGAAGTCCTGCATGAGCAGAACAATGAAGGCCGGAGCAAAGGGTATCAAGACTTGCTGTTCAGGTCGTCTTGGCGGAGCTGATATGGCTCGTACAGAGTTCTACAGCGACGGAACTATTCCACTTCAGACACTTCGTGCTGACATCGAGTACGGATTTGCTGAGGCAGATACAACCTATGGTAAAGTAGGCGTTAAGGTTTGGATTTACCAGGGTGAGGTACTTCCTACAAAGAGTAAGGCTAAAAAGGAAGGGAGCGATAAATAATGTTAATGCCAAAGAGAGTAAAGCATCGTAAAACATTCCGTGGTACGATGAGAGGTAAGGCTAGCAGAGGTAACACCATCACTTACGGTGAGTATGGTATCGTTGCTACAGAGCCTGCCTGGGTTAAATCTAATCAGATAGAAGCAGCCCGTGTTGCCATCACTCGTTACATTAAGCGTGGTGGTAAGGTTTGGATAAAGATTTTCCCTGATAAGCCGGTTACAACAAAGCCAGCTGAAACTCGAATGGGTTCAGGAAAAGGAACATTAGAGTACTGGGTAGCAGTAGTTAAGCCGGGTCGCGTATTATTCGAGATCTCAGGTGTACCTGAAGAAGTTGCTAAAGAAGCTCTTCGTCTCGCTACACACAAACTGCCGCTTAAGTGCAAGATTGTTTCTCGCGCAGACTTAGAAGGAGGTGCGGGCAGTGAAAACTAATAAGTATGTAGAAGATTTAAAGAAGAAATCTGCAGTTGAGCTTAATGATGAATTAGTAGCTGCTAAAAAGGAACTTTTTAACTTAAGATTCCAGAACGCAACTAATCAGCTTGACAATACAAGCAGAATTAAAGACGTTAGAAAGAATATAGCAAGAATTCAGACCGTTATTTCTGAGCAGGCAAAAGCTGCAAAGTAATAGAAAGGAGAAATTAACGTGGAAGAGAGAAATCTTAGAAAAGTCCGTACAGGTAAGGTTGTAAGTGACAAGATGGACAAGACAATCGTCGTAGCCGTTGTTGATAACGTTAAGCATCCTTTATACGGAAAGATCGTAAAGAGAACATACAAGCTTAAGGCACATGATGAGAACAATGAGTGCCATGTTGGAGATAGAGTAAAGGTTATGGAGACAAGACCATTATCTAAGGATAAGAGATGGAGACTTGTTGAGATCATCGAGAAGGCACAGTAGTAGCCGTCACACTCTATGCATATTATGAGAGAATGTCGTTTCTACTGCGAGACGGCAGAATGGAGGTAGTCATGATACAGCAGGAAAGTAGACTTAAGGTTGCTGACAATACCGGTGCCAAAGAGCTCCTTTGTATCCGTGTAATGGGCGGTTCAACCAGAAGATATGCCGCTATCGGCGATGTTATCGTTGCCAGCGTTAAAGATGCAACACCAGGCGGTGTTGTAAAAAAAGGTGATGTTGTTAAAGCTGTTGTAGTACGTACAGTTAACAGCACACGTAGAAAAGATGGTTCTTACATCAAATTTGATGATAACGCAGCTGTTATTATCAAGGAAGATAAGAATCCTAGAGGAACCCGTATTTTTGGACCGGTTGCAAGAGAACTTCGTGAGAAGCAGTTTATGAAGATCGTTTCTCTCGCTCCGGAAGTACTGTAAGGAGGACCTTGAATATGGCAACTAGTAAGATTAAGAAAGGTGATACCGTTAAGGTTATCGCCGGAAAAGATAAAGGTAAAGAAGGTAAGGTTATTTCCGTAAACGATAACAAGGTTGTCGTTGAAGGTGTTAATGAGATCACAAAGCACGCTAAAGCATCTCAGGCCAACCCAAAGGGTGGTATCGTACACCAGGAAGCTCCTATCGATATGTCAAATGTAATGTACTTACATAAGGGCAAACCTACAAGAATCGGTTTTAAGATTGAAGAAGGCAAGAACGGATCTAAGAAGGTTCGTGTTGCTAAGTCTACCGGTGAAGTAATCGATTAATTAAGAGAGGAGGTCAATGACCGTGAGTAGTAGATTAAAAGAAACCTACACAAAAGAAATCGCTCCGGCTATGGCAAAGAAGTTCGGTTATAAGAACGTAATGCAGATTCCGAAGCTTGACAAGATCGTTATAAACATGGGCGTTGGTGAGGCTAAAGAGAACTCTAAGGTTCTTGAATCCGCTGTTAAGGATCTCGAGACAATCACCGGCCAGAAGGCAATTTTAACAAGAGCAAAGAAATCAATTGCAAACTTCAAAATCAGAGAGGGTATGCCAATCGGATGTAAGGTTACTCTTCGTGGCGAGAAGATGTATGAGTTCGCTGATCGTCTCATTAATCTCTCATTACCTCGAGTACGTGACTTTAGAGGTGTAAACCCTAACGCTTTCGACGGAAGAGGAAACTATTCCCTTGGTATCAAGGAACAGCTTATTTTCCCTGAAATCGAGTATGATAAGATTGACAAGGTAAGAGGTATGGATATCATATTTGTTACCACAGCAAATACCGATGAAGAGGCACGCGAGTTATTGACATTATTCGGAATGCCATTCAGCAAATAATATTAGGAGGGAAAATCCATGGCTAAAACAGCAATGAAGCTTAAAGCTCAGAAAACACCTAAGTTTTCCACTCAGGGCTATAGTCGTTGTAGAATCTGTGGTCGTCCACATGCGTATCTTAGAAAATACGGAATCTGCAGAATCTGCTTCCGTGAGTTAGCATACAAAGGACAGATCCCAGGTGTAAAGAAGGCAAGCTGGTAAACCTAGTGGAAGGAGGAAATTAGAAATGACAGATCCAATTGCAGATATGCTTACAAGAATTCGTAATGCAAATACCGCAAAGCATGATACAGTTACTGTACCTGCTTCAAAGATGAAGATTTCTATAGCTGAAATCCTTCTTAAGGAAGGTTTCATTAAGAAATATGACGTAGTAAAAGACGAGAAGGGCTTTTCTTCAATCCTTATAACACTTAAGTATGGTGTAGATAAGAATGAGAAAGTTATCTCAGGTATCAAGAGAATCTCTAAGCCCGGTCTTAGAGTATACGCTAACGCAGAGGACCTTCCTAAGGTTCTTGGCGGACTTGGTATCGCAATCGTTTCAACAAACAAGGGCGTTTTAACCGACAAGGAAGCTCGTAAGGCTAACGTTGGCGGCGAAGTATTAGCGTTCGTTTGGTAATTTAAGTTTTCAATTATAATTAGGAGGTGCGGGCATGTCACGTATAGGAAGAATGCCTATCGCTATACCTGCAGGCGTAACTGTAGATGTAGCAGAAAATAATAAAGTGACTGTAAAAGGTCCTAAGGGAACACTTGAGAGAGTGTTACCTGCAGAGATGACCATTAAGGTTGAAGGTGCTGAGGTAGTAGTTACAAGACCTAACGACCTTAAGAAGATGAAGTCCCTTCACGGACTTACAAGAACTCTTATCAACAACATGGTTGTTGGTGTTACTAACGGATATGAGAAGAAGCTCGAGGTTAACGGTGTTGGTTACAGAGCAGCTAAGGCCGGTAAAGAGCTTACATTATCTCTCGGTTATTCACATCCTGTAGTTATGACTGATCCTGAAGGTATTGAGACTGTTCTTGAAGGACAGAACATCATTATCGTAAAGGGTATCGATAAGGAAAAAGTTGGTCAGTTTGCAGCTGAAATCAGAGAAAAGAGAGCTCCGGAGCCATATAAGGGCAAGGGTATCAAGTATGCTGATGAAGTTATCAGACGTAAAGTCGGTAAGACCGGTAAGAAATAATTAAAGGAGTGAGAGAGAATGGTTAGCAAAGAGTCAAGAAGCGAAATTCGCGAGAAAAAGCATTACAGACTTCGTGCTCATTTAGCAGGTACTGCAGAAAGACCACGTCTTGCAGTATTCAGAAGTAATAAGAACATATATGCACAGATAATTGATGACGATGCTCAGGCTACTTTAGTTTCCGCGTCTACTGTAGATAAAGATGTAAAGAGCGGTCTTAAGTTTACAGATACCGTTGAAGCAGCAACAGCTGTTGGAACAGCAGTAGCAAAGAGAGCCCTCGAAAAAGGTATTAAGGAAGTCGTATTCGACAGAGGCGGCTACATTTACCAGGGTAAGATCAAAGCATTAGCAGAGGCAGCTCGTGAAGCTGGTCTTGAATTTTAATAAGAGGGAGGAAAACATCGCATGAAACGTGTTATTGTAGATAACGAAAAGCTTGAAGATAAGGTTGTTACAATTAAGCGTGTCACAAAGACAACAAAGGGTGGTCGTAACATGAGATTCTCAGCTCTCGTTGTTGTAGGTGACAAGAACGGTCACGTAGGCGCAGGTCTCGGCAAAGCTGTCGAGGTTCCTGAGGCTATCCGTAAGGCCAAAGAAGACGCTATTAAGAAGATGATAGAGCTTCCTTTAGATGAGAACGGAAGTGTACCACACGACTATACAGGAAAGTATGGTAGCTCTTCAGTATTAATGATGAGATCTAAAGAAGGTACCGGTATTATCGCCGGAGGTCCTGCTCGTTCAGTTCTTGAGCTTGCCGGCTTCAGAAATATCCGTACAAAATCCTTAGGCTCAAATAATAAGCAGAATGTTGTACTCGCAACTATCGAAGGACTTAAGTCACTTAAGACTCCTGAGGAAGTAGCAAGACTTCGTGGCATTTCTGTTGATCAGCTGTAAAAGGAGGATTTGGAAAATGGCAGGAAAACTTAAAGTTACATTAGCTAAGTCAACAATCGGCGCAGTGCCAAAGCACAAGAAAACTGTTGAGGCACTTGGACTTCGTAAGACAGGACGCTCAGTTGAGCTTCCTGACAACGCAGCCGTTAGAGGAATGCTTAAGCAGGTTGATTACTTAGTTAAGGTAGAAGAGATATAATAATCGAATAAGGAGGTGTAATCAATGAACTTATCAGAATTAAGACCGGCCGATGGTTCTAAGCAGAGAGATGACTTCAGAAGAGGCCGTGGACATGGTTCAGGTAATGGAAAGACCGCAGGTAAAGGACACAAAGGACAGAAGGCTCGTTCAGGAGCTCCAAGACCTGGTTTCGAAGGTGGTCAGATGCCATTAATCAGAAGACTTCCTAAGAGAGGCTTCCATGATAGAAATTCTAAAAACATCGTTGGTATCAACGTTGATGTTTTAAATCGTTTTGAGGATGGCGCTGTTGTTACAGTTGATATGCTTATCGAGAACGGCGTTATCAAAAATCCAAGAGACGGCGTAAAGATTCTTGGAAACGGAGAATTAACTAAGAAGCTTGAAGTAAAGGTAAATGCTTTTTCAGCAAGTGCCGTAGCTAAGATTGAAGCTCTTGGTGGAAAAGCTGAGGTGATCTAATATGATAAAAACTATTCGTAATGCCCTCAAGATCAAAGATATTCGTCAGAGATTGTTATTTACGTTTATAGCTCTTATCGTAGTTAGAGTAGGTTCTCAGCTCCCTGTCCCAGGTATTGACAGGGCGCAGATCGCTGATTTCCTTAAGCAGGTTACGGAACTCAGTTTCTTTAATGCAATTACAGGTGGTTCATTTGAACAGTTATCTATTTTTGCATTAAGTATTACCCCATACATCACATCTTCCATTATTATGCAGCTCCTTACCATTGCAATTCCTAAACTTGAGGAATTGCAAAAGGAAGGCGAAGAAGGAAGAAAAGTTATTGCATCCTGGACTCGTTATACAACAGTAATCCTCGCTGTTATCGAGTCAGGTGCCATGGCAATCGGATTCAACGCATCAGGATATTTACAGGCAGACACAAATGCAGTACTCAACATTATTGTTGTAACTATTGCGCTTACTGCAGGTTCTGCATTCCTTATGTGGCTTGGTGAGAAGATCACAGATAACGGTGTCGGAAACGGTATCTCTATCCTCCTTCTTATCAATATCGTATCAAGAATGCCTAGCGATATCATCGGACTTTTCAGAGATTACGTAGTTGGCGCTTCAACCGTGATCAATGCCGTTATCGCAACAGTACTTATAGTAGTAGTAATTGCTCTTATGGTTGTTCTTATCATCTTCCTTCAGGATGGTGAAAGAAGAATCCCTGTTCAGTACTCAAAGAAAGTACAGGGTAGAAAGACCGTAGGCGGAGCAAGTACTAATATGCCTATCAAAGTAAACACTGCCGGCGTTATGCCGATCATCTTTGCAAGTTCACTTCTTCAGACACCTATCATCATCTGCAGATTCATGGGTATTACTCCTGAGTCAGGTGCCGGTGTTTCAATCGGAAGAAAGATCCTTAAGGTGATAGATCAGAACAGCTGGTGTAACTTCTCATCCCTTGGCGATGCAAAATATACATTAGGATTACTTCTTTACATCCTTCTCCTTATTTTCTTCGCTTACTTCTATACATCAATTACCTTCAACCCACTTGAGGTTGCAGATAATATGAAGAAGCAGGGTGGATTTATTCCGGGTATCAGACCTGGCAGACCGACAAGTGATTATTTTTCAAAGGTTCTTAACAGTATAATTTTCATTGGAGCTGTTGGCCTTATCATCGTAGCAGTTGTACCAATCTTCTTCTCAGGTATGTTTGGTGCCAATGTTTCATTCTCAGGAACATCACTTATCATCGTTGTTGGTGTTATTCTTGAGACCATGAAGCAGATTGAGTCTATGATGCTTGTTCGTCATTACAAAGGCTTCTTAAACGACTAAGACAGTGTTGATTATGCTATAAACCCTAGGCTGTAACAGGTTTACCTGTTACAGCTTAAGGTGTTTTTGAAAGAATAGAGGTATATATGAAGATAATCATGTTAGGCGCCCCGGGCGCAGGAAAAGGTACTCAGGCAAAGAAAATAGCTGAAAAATACGGACTTCCACATGTGTCGACCGGAGATATATTCAGAGCTAACATCAAAAATGGCACACCTCTTGGCATCGAAGCTAAGAAGTATATGGATGAAGGAAAACTTGTACCTGATGAGCTCACAGTTAAGATCCTTCTTGACAGAGTAGCGCAGGATGACTGCAAAAACGGTTATATCCTCGACGGTTTTCCAAGAACCATCCCACAGGCAGAAGTACTTGACAAGGCACTCACAGAACTTAACGACAAGATTGATTATGCGATCGATGTTGAAGTTCCTGATGAAAATATCATCAACCGTATGGGCGGAAGAAGAGCATGTCTTGCATGTGGTGCCACATATCACGTAGTATTTAATGCCCCTAAAAAAGAAGGCATCTGCGATGCCTGCGGAAAAGAACTTGTCTTAAGAGACGATGACGCTCCGGAGACAGTTAAAAAGAGACTTGACGTATATCATGAGCAGACACAGCCACTCATTGATTTCTATAACAAAAAAGGTATCCTTAAAGAAGTTGACGGAACTAAGGAAATGAATGACGTATTCAATGCCATTGTTTCTATCCTTGACAAGTAGTGATTCTTTGGTGTAGCTTATGATTGAGTACAAAATCGGAGAAATGGTTAAGTCACTTGCCGGTCATGATAAAGATTCCTATTATATGATAATAGGAAAAGAAGGAGAAGTTCTCCTGCTTGCAGACGGAAGACTTAAGACCATCGAGAAACCAAAGAAAAAGAAAACAAAGCATGTGCAGCTTGTGCACAGCAAGACGGATACTATTGGTAATCTTACCAACGAATACATTAAACATGAGATCAAACAGTACTTAGGAGGTACGGGTAATGTCAAAGACTGATGTCGTTGAGATTGAAGGAACGGTAGTTGAAAAACTTCCAAACGCAATGTTCCAGGTAGAACTTGAGAACGGACACAGAGTGCTTGCACATATCAGCGGCAAGCTCAGAATGAATTTTATCAGAATTTTACCGGGTGATAAAGTTACACTTGAGTTATCACCATATGACCTGACAAAGGGCCGTATTATATGGAGAGACAAGTAAAAAATATTTTTCTTGCCAGTGCAGGAAATTTATGATATACTATCAGACGGACTTTGTTGAAAGGAGAGATTTACTAAATGAAAGTTAGATCTTCAGTAAAACCGATCTGCGAAAAATGCAAGATCATCAAAAGAAAAGGATCTATCAGAGTAATCTGCGAGAATCCTAGACACAAGCAAAGACAGGGCTAATATCAATATTAAGTCTTGCTTTCTGTGTTATAAGTGACTGACGTAGAATGTGAATGCGTCCTCACTTGTGATATCATGGGGCTTGAAGCATAGATGGCTCGAAGTGGGCTAACTATGCGCTTTTTGGCGTTTTGAGCTAAAGACGGCTTATCTAACCGTTCACCATGATTTAAAGCGGCTGAAGGTTAAATGCAGCATCCGTCAATGACTGTATTTGACCGAAATTGTTCACATAAAGAATATTATGTTTAAAAAAATGGAGGTATACGCACATGGCTCGTATAAGTGGTGTTGACTTACCAAGAGAGAAGCGCGTGGAGTATGGACTTACCTATATTTATGGTATAGGCGTTAAGAAGTCCAATGAGATTCTGGCTAAGGCCGGAGTAAATCCTGACACTCGTGTTAAGGATCTTACAGATGATGAAGTTGCCAAAATTCGTGATGCTATGGAGAACCTTGGCGTTCTCGTAGAAGGTGATCTTCGTCGTGAAACAGCAATGAACATCAAGAGATTACAGGAAATTGGATGCTATAGAGGAATTCGCCATAGAAAAGGACTTCCTGTTCGTGGTCAGAAGACTAAGACAAATGCTAGAACCCGTAAAGGTCCTAAGCGTACAGTTGCAAATAAGAAGAAGTAAGGATAGGAGGATTCTGTTATTATGGCTACAAAAGCTACAGCTAAAAAAGTGACAAAGAAGCGTGTTAAGAAAAACGTTGAACGTGGACAGGCACATATTCAGTCATCTTTTAATAATACAATTGTTACTCTTACAGACGCAGAAGGAAATGCTCTTTCATGGGCAAGTGCCGGCGGACTTGGATTCAGAGGATCAAGAAAGTCTACACCATATGCAGCTCAGATGGCTGCTGAGACAGCTGCAAAGGCTGCACTCATTCATGGTCTTAAGTCTGTAGACGTTATGGTAAAAGGACCTGGTTCAGGTCGTGAGGCTGCTATCCGTGCTCTTCAGGCATGTGGTATCGAAGTTACAAGTATTAAGGATGTTACTCCGGTTCCTCACAACGGATGCCGTCCACCAAAGCGTAGAAGAGTTTAATTTATTATTATAGGAGGAAATAAGACATGGCAAGAGATATGGGCCCTGTATTAAAGAAGTGTAGATCACTCGGCTTAGATCCTGTATATATCGGTGTTGACAAGAAGTCAAACAGAAAAGCATTAAATGCAGGAAAGAAAGTTTCCGAGTATGGAATGCAGTTAAAAGAGAAGCAGAAAGCTAAGTTCATCTATGGTGTACTTGAGAAGCCTTTCCGCAACAACTTTGAGAAAGCTAAGAAGTTAAAATACGGTACAACCGGTGAGAACATGATTATCAGACTTGAACTCAGACTTGATAATGTTATGTTCCGTCTCGGATATGCCAGAACAAGACAGGAAGCCAGACAGATTGTCGATCACAAGCATGTGCTTGTTAACGGCAAGTGTGTAAACATTCCTTCATACATTGTTAAGGCAGGAGACACAATTGAGATCAAAGAGAAGTACAAGAGCGCACAGAGATACAAAGATATCCTCGAAGTAACAGAGGGCAGACTTGTTCCTGCTTGGCTTGAGGCTAATCATGAGAATCTTTCAGGTAGCGTTGTAAGCGTACCTACAAGAGATCAGATTGATGTTCCTGTTAACGAAGTGCTTATCGTCGAGTTATACAGTAAGTAAAATGTAGCGTAAAATGAAACCCAAAAGGAGGGTCCTTAAGTGTTTGATTTTGAAAAACCAAAGATTGAAATTTCTGAATTAACAGAAGACAAGAAATATGGACGTTTTGTAGTAGAGCCTCTTGAGAGAGGTTATGGTACTACTTTGGGTAATTCTTTAAGACGTATTATGCTTTCATCTTTACCGGGAGCAGCAGTAAGCCAGGTTAAGATTGATGGTGTGGTACACGAATTCAGCACTATCCCTGGAGTAAAAGAAGATGTTACAGAGATTATAATGAATATCAAGTGCCTCGCTATCAAGAATAACAGCGAGAGCAACGAACCTAAGACTGCCTACATCGAATTTGAAGGCGAAGGCGTTGTTACAGCTGCTGACATTCAGGTAGATCCTGACATTGAGATCATCAATAAAGATCAGGTTATTGCAACACTTAACGGTGGTGCAGAGAGCAAGCTTTACATGGAGCTTACTATTACAAAGGGACGTGGCTATATCAGTTCCGATAAGAATAAGAATGATGACCTCCCAATCGGAGTTATCGCAGTTGATTCCATTTATACACCTGTTGAGCGTGTTAATCTTACTGTTGAAAACACTCGTGTTGGACAGATTACAGATTACGACAAGCTTACACTTGATGTATACACCAATGGAACACTTGCTCCGGACGAGGCTGTCAGCCTTGCTGCAAAGGTACTCAGTGAGCATCTTAATTCCTTCATCGATCTTTCAGAGAGCGCTATCAAAGCGGAAGTTATGGTAGAGAAGGAAGATAACGAGAAAGAAAAAGTTCTTGAGATGAGCATTGATGAACTTGAACTTTCAGTTCGTTCATACAACTGCTTAAAGAGAGCAGGCATTAACACTGTAGAAGAGCTTTGCAACAAGACTTCTGAAGATATGATGAAGGTTCGTAACCTTGGTCGTAAGTCACTTGAGGAAGTTATCAATAAGCTTAAAGAACTTGGATTATCCTTTAACATAGGTGAAGAATAAAATATAAATTAGGAGGAAATTTCACATGGCTGGCTATAGAAAGCTTGGTAGAACAGCAAGTCAGAGAAAGGCTTTACTTAGAAGTCAGGTAACTAGTCTTCTTTTCAACGGAAAGATCGTTACAACTGAAGCTAAGGCAAAAGAGATCCGCAGAATCGCTGAGAGCCTCATCACACTTGCAGTTAAAGAAAAAGACAACTATGAGACTGTTACAGTTACCGCAAAGGTAGCTCGTAAAGATAAAGACGGCAAGAGAGTAAAAGAAGTAGTAGATGGTAAGAAGGTTACAGTATTTGATGAAGTAGAAAAGGAGATCAAGAAAGATCAGCCTTCAAGACTTCATGCAAGAAGACTTATGTATAGTAAGCTTTACAGTGTTACTGATGTTCCAACAGAGGCAGCTGGAAAGAAGAAAAATACAAAGACTGTTGATCTTACAGACAAATTATTCAATGAGATAGCACCTAAGTACGCAGATCGTAAGGGCGGTTACACAAGAATCGTTAAGATCGGTCAGCGTAAGGGCGACGCAGCAATGGAAGTACTTATTGAATTAGTTTAATCACTGCAATATAGGCTGCCTAGAAGACCAAATTAGTTCTTCTAGGCAGTTTTTGTCATATTAATACTTTTTGAAGGAAGGAAGATTAGTAAAATGAATATGGTACAAGCAGACAATCTATCCTTTGAGTATATCAGACGAAACGAAGAGGGCGAAGTTGAGTCTATAAGTAAGGCTATCGACGGAGTTAGTATGACTATCACCAAAGGGGATTTTGTGGCTATCTTAGGCCATAACGGCTCAGGAAAGTCTACACTTGCAAAGCATATCAATGCATTGCTTTCTCCTACTGAAGGAACGCTTATAGTAGATGGTATGGATACTTCCGATGAGGCTAATATCTGGAAGGTGCGTCAGAAAGCCGGTATGGTTTTTCAAAATCCTGACAACCAGATAATTGCATCTGTTGTAGAGGAAGATGTAGCTTTTGGCCCTGAAAATATAGGTATCCCTACTGAGAAGATATTAAAGAGAGTGACAGAGAGCCTTGAAGCTGTAGGTATGACAAAGTACAGGCATCACTCTCCAAATAAGCTTTCAGGCGGACAAAAACAGCGTGTTGCAATAGCAGGAATTATGGCTATGCATCCTGACTGTATTGTTCTTGACGAGCCTACTGCCATGCTTGACCCTAAGGGCAGACGGGAGGTTATTAAAACAGTCAGAAAGCTTAATAAAGAGGAAGGCATTACCGTTATCCTCATCACACATTATATGGAAGAGGTCATTGATGCGGATAAGGTAATAGTTATGGATAACGGCAAGATCGTTATGCAGGGAACACCAAAGGAGATATTCTCTGAGGTTGAAAAAGTAAAAGGATACAGATTAGATGTTCCTCAGGTAACTGAACTTGCATATGAACTTAGAAAAGAAGGCGTTAATATCCCGGCTGATATCTTGTCAGCCGAAGAATTTGTGGAGGCGTTATGATAATAGCGGATGGTGTTAATTACGTATATAGCGCCGGCACAGCATACGAAAAGCATGCATTAAAGGATATTAACCTTGTTATAAATGACGGCGAGTTTATTGGAGTAATAGGACATACAGGGTCAGGCAAGTCTACCCTTATGCAGCTTTTTAATGGTCTGGAGAAGGCCACAAGCGGCTCTATTTACTACAATGGACAGGATATATATGACGAAGATTTCAAGATGAAGGAACTTCGTAATAAAGTGGGCCTTGTTTTCCAGTACCCGGAGCATCAGCTCTTTGAGACCACGGTACTTGAAGATGTTAAATTTGGTCCCAGAAATCAGGGGCTTTCTGCTCTTGATGTAGACATGAGAGCCTATGAGGCTCTTAAAGCTGTAAATTTCAGAGAAGAGCTTTATGATGCTTCTCCTTTTGAGTTATCCGGTGGTCAGAAAAGACGTGCAGCCATAGCGGGAGTTCTTGCCATGCAGCCTGAGGTTCTTATACTTGATGAGCCTACTGCAGGCCTTGATCCTAAGGGCAGAGATCACATATTAAAGCTTCTTTCAAAATTGCATGAGGAAAAAGGTATAACAATTATCCTTGTTTCTCACAGCATGGAAGATGTTGCTGAATATGTAGACAGGATCATCGCTCTTAACGACGGATCGATAGCCTTTGACGGAGCGCCAAAGGAAGTATTTACCCATTATAAGGAACTTGAAAAGATCGGCCTTCGTGCGCCGCAGGTAACCTATGTTATGCATGCCCTTAAAGATAAGGGATTTGACGTAGATACATCTGCCATCACCGTAAAAGAGGCTAAGGAAGAGATCCTTAAAGCATTAAAAAAGAAAAGATCCGGGGAGGGTGAGCTATGATAAGAGACATAACCATAGGTCAGTACTACCCAGCCGATTCGGTAATACATAAACTTGATCCGAGAGTTAAGCTGCTTGCCACCCTTGTGTTTATAGTTTCGCTTTTTATTACGACAAATTATATCGCTTATGTAGTAGCAGCGATATTTCTTGTCACTATGGTAAAGCTTAGCAAGGTACCCCTTAAATTCATTTTAAAGGGCCTTAAAGCCATTTTTATGATACTTGCCCTTACAGTTATCTTTAACCTGTTTTTAACGCAGGGTGAGCCTTTGGTGAGCTTCTGGAAGATAACTATTACAAAAGAGGGACTCAGGACTGCAATCCTTATGGCAGTCAGGCTTGTTTTCCTCATTATCGGTTCTTCGCTTATGACGCTTACCACTACACCGAACCAGCTTACAGACGGTATGGAAAAAGGACTTTCACCTCTTAAGAAAATAAAAGTACCGGTACATGAGATAGCTATGATGATGTCAATAGCACTGAGGTTTATCCCGATCCTTCTTGAAGAAACAGACAAGATCATGAAAGCTCAGGCAGCTAGAGGTGCCGATTTTGATGAAGGCGGCATTATCAAAAAAGCAAAGAGCCTTATACCTATACTTGTACCGCTCTTTGTATCGGCTTTCAGAAGAGCCAACGATCTTGCCATGGCAATGGAGGCAAGATGTTATTACGGTGGCGACGGAAGAACAAAGATGAAGCCCCTTAAGTATAAGGGCAAAGACTATGTTGCTTATATAATACTTGCGGTATACCTTGCGGCCATTATTTTGATCGCTGTATTGCTGTAGGTCTATTTTAAGGGAGGACAGGATGCGACGTATTAAGCTCACGGTAGCATACGACGGAAGCGACTATTGCGGATGGCAGCTGCAGCCCGGCTTCCCAACCATAGAAGGAGAACTTAACAAAGCCCTTACACAGATAGAGGGCAGGGAAATCAGTGTAATAGGTGCCAGCAGAACAGATTCGGGAGTGCATTCTCTTGGAAATGTTGCTGTGTTCGACTCCGACAGCACCATTCCCGCAGACAGATTTCCCTATGTGGTAAACAGGCTTTTGCCGGAAGACATCCGCGTGATGAAGGGAGAAGAAGTGCCTTCTGATTTTCACCCAAGGCACTGCGACACAAGAAAAACCTACGAGTACACCATATATGTTTCTGATATTTCAAATCCAAAGGAAAGGCTGTATGCTTACAGGCATTATGCGCCGCTTGACACGGATCTTATGAACGAGGCAGCAAGTGTACTTATAGGAACTCATGATTTTACGTCATTTTGCTCAGCAAAGACAGATAAAGAAGATAAGACGCGAACAATATATGAGCTTAACGTAAGACAGGAGAAAAACAAATATATCATCCATGTAGAGGGAAACGGCTTTTTATATAATATGGTCCGAATAATTGCGGGCACATTGCTTCGAGCCGGCGAGGGAGAAATGAGTGCAAAAAAAATAGAAGAGGCACTCCTTTTAAAAGACAGAGCCCTTGCAGGGCCTACGCTTCCGGCGTGTGGTCTGACCCTTGTGGGTATAACCTATTTATAAAGTAATGCGTGCAAAAAGACCTCATTACTGATATAATTAAAAGGGCGTGGAAACTATTTGCATAACATTGCTTGAAAGGATTATACAAATATGAACGAAATAATCACTGTTCGAGGCGGAAAAGCTCTTCGCGGAAGAATTAGTATCAACGGATCAAAAAACTCGGCACTTGCCTGCATTTCAGCAGCCTGCCTTGTTAATGATCACAGCACTATTGAACTTAAAAATGTACCAAACATTTCAGATATAAACATAATGTGTGACATTATCAGAGACCTTGGAAAGACAGTAGAATTTGAAAACGGCTGTTTAAAGATAAGCGGTGAGTTTACAAATTGCGAGGTTTCTACCACACTTGCCGGAAAGATCAGAGGCTCCATGTATTTCCTTGGAATCCTTCTGGCTACGATGGGTGAGGTTCACTGCGGATTCCCGGGCGGGGACCAGATTGGTGACAGACCTATAGATATCCATCTTTTCGGTTTAAAAAAGCTCGGAGCAGAATGCAACATCATAAACGGTGTTGTAGAAGGAAAGGTAACAGATAGACTTGAGGGAAATAAGATCTACCTTAAGTATCCAAGCGTTGGAGCTACCTGTAACCTTATGATAGCTGCATCAAGAGCATACGGCAAGACAGTTATCGATAACTGTGCAAAGGAGCCTGAGATAGTAGACCTTAGCAATCTTCTTATAGAGATGGGCGTTAAGGTCATAGGCGCAGGAACCGACCGTATTACCATTACAGGACAGGAAGTTATACATGGTGACATTTGCCATGAGATCATATCTGATAGAATTGAGGCCGGTGTGCTTGCTGTAGCAACCACCATTACAGGCGGTGAAGTCCTTATTGATAACACACTGCCTTACCACAATTACCCGCTTATTTCCCTGCTTAATGAGCATGGTGGATACGTTGAGGAGATGGATAATGGTATCCTTGTAAGAAGTGAAGGTATCATATCTCCTGTAGAAGTAGAGATGATGCCGTTCCCGGGCGTTGCCACAGACCTCCAGGCAGCAGTTACCGTAATGGCAACAAGAAGTACAGGTATTTCTACAATAGTAGACCACGTTTTCCAGGACAGATTCCAGTATGTTGACGAACTTCGCAACATGGGAGCCGAGATCGAAAGACGCGGAAATACACTTAAAGTATACGGCGGAAAGCCACTTACAGGAACTATGGTATTTGGAAATGATATCAGAGCCGTATCTGCGCTTATCTGCGCAGGACTTGTAGCAGACGGAACCACACTTATCGAAGGCGTAACACATCTTCGAAGAGGTTACCCGGATCTTGATACAAAGTTTAGGCAGCTTGGCGCAGATGTAACTATTGGCTGAAGATTTTAGTTGACATATGAAAAAAAGCATTATATAATGTTTAACTGTGTGAGTGAATCTACGAGAGTACAAATTCCACATACTGCTTTATAAGCTATTCCCCCACGTTTAGCGCGTCTTGCAGTATGATAGCCCCGGAAGATGTAGTTCTTATTGATAAACGTTTTTTATTGAAATATGGAGGAAAGACCATGAAGAGTTTTATGGCTAACCCGGCAACAGTTGAAAAGAAATGGTATGTTGTCGATGCAGAAGGACAGACACTTGGACGTCTTGCAACAGAAGTTGCTAATATCTTAAGAGGCAAGAATAAGCCTGTTTATACACCTAATGTTGATGCTGGAGATTATGTTATCGTAGTTAACGCTTCAAAGGTTAAAGTAACCGGTAAGAAGCTTGACCAGAAGGTATACTTCCGTCATTCAGAGTACGTTGGTGGTGTTAAAGAGACATCACTTCGTGATATGATGGCAACAAAGCCTTGCGATGTTATTACTCATGCAGTAAAGGGCATGTTACCAAAGGGATCTCTTGGAGCTGATCTTCTTAAGAAGCTTCACGTATATGCAGGTCCTGAGCATGACCACGCAGCACAGAAGCCTGAAGTTTACGAGCTTAAGGCTAGATACTAAGAAAGGAGTAATTAACAATGGCAAGTTCAAAGTTTTACGGAACAGGAAGAAGAAAAAAGAGTATTGCAAGAGTATATCTTGTACCTGGTAAGGGACAGATTACTATTAATAAGAGAAATATTGATGAGTACTTTGGTCTTGAGACACTTAAGCTTATCGTTCGTCAGCCACTTGTACTTACAGAGACAGTAGAGAAGTTCGACGTTATCGTTAACGTACATGGCGGTGGATTCACAGGCCAGGCCGGTGCTATCCGTCACGGTATCTCAAGAGCACTCCTTCAGGCAGATGCTGATTACAGACCAGCTCTTAAGAAGGAAGGTTTCCTTACAAGAGATCCTCGTATGAAGGAAAGAAAGAAATACGGTCTCAAAGCAGCTCGTCGTGCTCCTCAGTTCTCAAAGAGATAATCGTTTCTCTATACGAGATTACAAAGCATTATACAAGAGAGCCATTCGATTGGATGGCTCTTTTTTATGTTTAATAATAGTGAAACATTGATTCTATGGGATTAAAAAAATAATTAACATCAAGAGAAAGACCAAAGGGAGCGGCCATGACAAATACAGAACAGACCACACAAAATATGACATCAGGAAACAGTATGAAACAGATCATACTGTTCTTTTTGCCCTTATTATGGGGAAATCTTTTCCAACA
>JAEEGF012322901.1_pt1 | contig 26723 bp, 27 predicted proteins | sample 9134171 | NCBI WGS metagenome assembly JAEEGF01 (sample SAMN16246542, study PRJNA631951) | gut metagenome | biome: gut microbiome; feature: rumen; material: AP-attached | host: Bos | place: Iran: Karaj | collected 2018-10 | reverse complement strand
CCTGCCTTCGCATAATAATCACCGATCTCAGGATAACCCTCTCTATATGCCTGGCGGCTCATAGCAAGATACATACCTACTTCAGTACACTCTGCATTGAAGTTCTGACGAAGATCTTCAATAATGTCCTCGGGAACACCCTTTGCAACGCCTACGACATGCTCAGCAGCCCAAACCATTTCGCCTTCCTGTTTGGTGAACTTCTCAGCCGGTGCCTTACATACAGGACATGCCTCCGGAGGAGTGTCGCCTTCATGAACATAACCACATACCTGACATACCCATTTCATAATAAGAAATCTCCTTTCCTGCGCTAAGCGCTTAAGTGTATAAATACACATATATAACTGCCGTAACATCAGAATAACACAAAGAGACAGAAAAAACTCTTTATTTTATAAATATTTAAGAATAAACCCAGCAATTGTTTGAAAATTAATTTCATTTCGTGTGCAAAAATGCGATATACTATTAAGTGGGGGAAAATCTATGTATGGAGGCCATATATGAATATTGTTAGTGAAAAGATAAAAAGCAATTATGATTCGCTGCCTTCTTCAGAAAAGCTGGTGGCAGATTATGTTCTTGAACACAAGGATGCGCTCTTTAAACACCCGATAAAAGAGCTTGCGGAAATGTCGGGTACTACTCAGGCCGCCTGGACAAGATTTGCGCAGGCAATAGGATATGACGGACTTAAGGATCTAAAGAATGCATATTATGCTGAGGCAAATACAAACCTGGAAAAGGTGGGAGAAAATGCCCCGAAGATTGCTTTCAAGGATGTCAATGAGTATACATCGCTTCAGTCCATTGCTGATAATATCTGTGCGACCAGCGTACAGGCAATCCAGACCACATACAGACTTTTTGCGGCTGAGGCTTTTAGCGATGCGGTTACAACAATAGTAAGCGCAAAGCAGATTCAGGTATTTGGCGTAGGTACTGCAGGAATAGCAGCTTATGATCTGTATTGCAAGCTCCTCAGAATACATTACAATGTGGTTTATAATCAGGACCACCACATGAATCTTATGACAGTATCTCAGATAGGCCCCAAGGATGTGGCGATCTTTTTTGCCGATAATGCCAAAAATACTGAAATGATGCAGCTCTTCAATATTGCAAAAGAGCGAGAAGCTGCTACAATAGCAGTTACAAAGCTTGGTAACAATGCTTTGACCACCGGCTGCGATCAGGTTCTTTTTGCAACATCACCGGAGATTGATAAAAAGAGCGGACTGAACAGTTCCAGATTTGCCCAGCTCCTTATTGTAGACACGCTCTATACAGCAATTGCAAACAGGGACTACGAGAACATCAAAGGATATCTTAAGGATTCCTATGATGTATTCCATAAGACAGCCAGAGTATAAAATAAATGAAAGGCAGATCCAAATGGAAAAAATAGCTAGCTTTACTGTGAATCATATTGACCTTGAACCGGGCATTTATGTTTCGAGAAGAGATAAAGTAGGTCAGGAGACGATCACAACCTTTGATCTCAGAATGACAGCGCCCAATAAAGAGCCTGTTATGAACACCGCAGAGGTTCATACCATTGAGCATCTTGGGGCTACATTTCTCAGAAATGATCCGGAGTATAAAGATAAGACAATTTACTTTGGACCGATGGGATGCAGAACCGGATTTTATGTTGTCCTGGCCGGAGAGCTTGAATCAAAGGAAGTTGTTCCTCTGATAACAAGAATGTTTGAATTTGTAAGGGATTTTGAAGGAGACGTACCGGGTGCAAGTCCGAGAGACTGCGGAAACTATCTTGATATGAATCTTCCTATGGCTAAATTTCTGGCAAAGAGATATCTGGATAACACCCTTTACGGAATTGATGAAAAGCACCTTTATTATCCGGAATGATTGGAGAGATAAATGAAGATTGGAATTATCGGCGCAATGGAGGTCGAAGTAGAATCTCTTAAGAGCGCAATGACTGTTAAAAGAACTGTCAGCAAAGCTTCTATGGATTTCTTTGAGGGAACCATCGGAGATACTGAAGTTGTAGTAGTAAGAAGCGGAATTTGTAAAGTTAATGCAGGTATTTGCGTTCAGATTCTGGTGGATACCTTCGGAGTAACTCATGTGCTCAACACCGGAGTTGCAGGATCTCTTGATGCAAAGATCAACATTGGAGATATAGTTTTATCAACCGATGCAGCTTATCACGATGTTGATGCCACGGTATTCGGCTACAGGAAGGGCGAGATCCCGCAGATGGGAGTTTTATCATTCCCTGCTGACAAAGAGCTTATAGAAAAAGCAAAGGCTGCCATCAAGACTGTAGCTCCTGACCTCGGAATATTCGAGGGAAGAGTCTGCAGCGGAGATCAGTTCATTTCCGATAAAGACGTTAAGGACGCCATTATTAAGGAGCTTGGCGGAATGTGTTGTGAGATGGAAGGCGCAGGAATCGCTCAGGCATGCTACCTGAATAAGATTCCGTTCATAATTATCAGAGCTATTTCAGATAAGGCCGATGGCTCAGACGTAATGGATTATCCGGAGTTTGAGAAGAAAGCTGCCCACGACTGCGCAGCCCTTGTAATGGAAATGATGAAGTCCATGTAATAACAATAATAAATACGTATAACAAAAGGGAGCTGAGATTCAGCTCCCTTAAATTTTATCTTCGTTTACTTAAGATCATCAGATGTTCAAAAGCTTACTGTACTCTGCAAGTGCTCCGTCTGTGTCATGAGCAAGTACTTTCTTGGCAAGGACTTTACCGAGCTGTACACCTTCCTGATCAAAGCTGTTGATGTTCCATACAAAGCCCTGGAACATAACCTTGTTCTCGAAGTGTGAGAGAAGGGCTCCAAGTGACTTGGGATCAAGCTCATCTCCGATGATGATGCTTGAAGGACGTCCGCCCTTAAAGTTCTTGTTGAGGTTGTCATCCTTCTTGCCGCAGGCAAATGCTACGATCTGAGCTGCTACGTTAGCGCAGAGCTTCTGCTGGCTTGTGCTGCCCTGGATGTCTACATCGTTCCTGAGCTGGCTGTTCTTAAAGCCGATGAATTGAAGAGGAATGATGTCTGTTCCCTGGTGAAGAAGCTGGTAGAAGGAGTGCTGTCCGTTTGTGCCGGGCTCACCGAAGATAACAGGTCCTGTAACATAGTTTATAGGATCGCCGAAGCGGTTAACGCTCTTTCCGTTTGACTCCATATCAAGCTGCTGGAGATGTGCAGGGAAACGGCTGAGTCCCTGTGAGTAAGGAAGAACGGCTGTGCTCTCGTATCCGAGAACGTTTCTCTCAAATACACCGATAAGAGCATCGAGCATTGCAGGGTTTGTAAGAGGATCTTTGCCTGCTGCAAGCTTGTCTTCCTCAGCTGCGCCGTCAAGGAACTGAGCAAATACTTCAGGTCCGAATGCAAGAGAAAGAACTGCTCCGCCAACACCTGATGTTGATGAGTAACGTCCGCCGATGAAGTCATCCATGAAGAAAGCCTCAAGGTAGTTATCACTCTTTGCAAGAGGTGATGTCTCTGATGTAACTGCGATCATGTGCTTAGAAGCATCAAGACCTGCGTTCTTGAGCGCGTTTATAACAAAAGACTCGTTGGTAAGTGTCTCAAGTGTTGTACCTGACTTGGATACAAGAATAAAGATTGAATGTGCAGCATCTATCTGGTTCAGTACAGCTGAAGCATCATCGGGGTCAACATTGCTGATGAATTTAGCTTCCATCTTGAAGTTGCCTGTTCTGTGAGCCCAGTTCTCAAGAGCAAGGTACATAGCTCTCGGTCCAAGGTCTGAACCACCGATTCCGATCTGAACAACAGTTGTGAACTTCTCGCCCTTTTCATTTACGATCTCGCCTGAGTGAACCTTCTTAGCGAACTCAGCGATTCTGTTCTGCTCCTTAACGTAGAATTCTCTCTTGTCCACGCCGTCAGCAACTACCTTGTCACCGAGCTGACCTCTGGTGAGCTGGTGAAGAACAAGACGCTTCTCACCTGTGTTGATCACTTCGCCGTTGTAAAGAGCCTCAAACTTCTCTGAAAGCTGAGCCTCTTCTGCGAGCTTTTTAAGAGCGCCGAGGATTTCGTCATTAACCTCTTTTGCTGCGTAGTTGAAAGAAAGACCTGCTGCCATGGGTACAGAATACTTCTTAACTCTGTCAGCTCCGCTTTCTCCGGACATAACCTCCTGAAGGTTAACCCTGGAAACATTAGAGAGTTCCTTAAAGGAATCAAGGGTATCAAGATTGTTCCAATTGATCATTATTAAAGCCTCCATATTATCGTGTGGAAAACGTTTTTTTATCCGCATTAAAGTGTAGCATGAGGAATGTCTCATATCAAGCAAAAGAACTATAAAAAATATCTTAAGTTGCGTAAAATATGGTATACTAAATTATGGCTTAGGGGGACACAATGAGATTTCGTACAAAACTCTTAATTACGTCCTTGGCGATTGTGGTCATTCCGCTTCTTTTGGCCGTCGGTACATTCATGGCTTTTGGCCGGTATATGGCCTACAAACAGCAGCTGCAACAGCATTCCACCGTATTTGATTACGGTATGATCTCCGATCCCGGTGGTACCTTTGCGGAGATGACTGATGAGCTGGTAAAAGAGATCGCCATCAATATGTTATCCAATCCATTCATCCTGGAAAACGAACAGTTTCTTTCGGACCTGGATGCACAGGTGGAATCAAGATATTCATTCATCATAGTCAAAAAGGGCAATGAGCTTTATTATGCTGCCAGCAGAGACAAGGCCAAGGCAGTCATCAACGAGCTTCCCGGCTATGGTAACAGTATCGAGGGTATTTACTACACTTCCTCCAAGCATCTTGTAAGACAGATAGACTTTTTGTTTTCCGATGGACAAAGAGGTAGTCTGTACTTTATATCTACCATTCGTACTGCGCTTACTACGTCACTTGTAATTTACATGTGCGTTGCAATAATTCTTATACTTCTCCTTACCAGTTTGCTGCTTACCATGTGGCTGGGACGAAGCTTCTTCAGGCCAATCAATCAGCTGAACATAGCGATGCAGCACATCAAGGACGGCAATTTCGATTTTGTACTGCCGACGGATGTCAAGGAAAAGGGCGAGATCGGAGCCATGTACCGCAACTATGAGGACATGAGACTTCGTCTTAAGGAATCCGCCGAGGAGAAGATAGAGAGGGAGAAGCAGAACAAAGAGCTTATCAGCAATATCTCCCACGACCTAAAGACACCTATTACAGCTATCAAGGGATACTCGCAGGGCCTTTTGGAAGGCGTTGCTGACAGTCCCGACAAGCAAAAGAAATACATTAAGATCATTAATAGCAAGGCAAATGATATGAACAACCTTATTAATGAGCTTACATTGTATTCAAGCATAGATAACAACAGAATCCCGTATAACTTCTCCAAGATCAATGTGGGAGAGTATTTCGGAGATTGTATAGATGAGATTGGAGCTGATCTGGAGAGTAAGTCAATCAAGCTCAACTATTCCAATCTTACAACGCCGGATACGATGATCGTTGCTGATGCCGAGCAGATCAAGAGAGTGGTCAACAACATAGTCAGCAACAGCGTCAAGTATCTCGGAAGAGATGACGGAACCGGACAGATTGATATAAGGATCCTTGATGAGCTCGATTCTGTTAGAGTCGAGATAGAGGACAACGGAAAAGGCATTGCTCAGAAGGATATCCCTAATATCTTCGACAGGTTCTACAGAACGGATTCCTCCCGTAACTCCAAGCAGGGCGGAAGCGGAATCGGTCTTTCAATCGTCAAGAAGATAATTGAGGATCATGGAGGATATATCTGGGCGACAAGCCATGAGAATGAAGGGACCTGCATGCACTTCGTACTCAGGAAGTACGTTGAGTTTGCAGATAGCTCTGATACAGTAACCGTAGCTAATGAAACACAATAATCCATAGAAAGGCAGAAAGGGTGTATGAGTAGAATACTTATTGTTGAGGATGAAGAGGCGATTGCTGACCTTGAGAAGGATTATCTTGAGCTTAGCGATTTTGAGGTAGCAATTGAGAACACAGGTGATGCCGGACTTGCAACTGCACTGGCAGAGGATTTTGATCTTGTTATACTTGACCTTATGCTTCCCGGAATGGACGGCTTTGAAGTATGCAAGCGCATCAGAGAAAAGAAAGACGTGCCGATCCTTATGGTATCAGCCAAGAAGGATGACATCGATAAGATAAGAGGACTGGGACTTGGAGCTGATGATTATATCACAAAGCCTTTCAGCCCTTCAGAGCTTGTTGCCCGTGTTAAGGCACACATGGCAAGATACTCAAGACTTGTCGGCTCAGGACATGAGAACAACGATTTCGTTGAGATCAGGGGACTGAAGATCGACAAGACAGCAAGACGTGTATATGTAGATGATCAGGAAAAGAGCTTTACAACCAAGGAGTTTGATCTTCTTACATTCCTTGCTGAGAATCCTAACCACGTATTTACCAAGGAAGAGCTCTTCCGCAAGATCTGGAACATGGATTCGATCGGAGATATTGCTACCGTAACAGTACATATCAAGAAGATCCGTGAGAAGATCGAATATGATACATCCAATCCTCAGTACATTGAGACAATCTGGGGTGTGGGATACAGATTCAAGGTATGATGAATGACAAGCAGCATAGATTATCTTTATGAAGACGAGGATCTTCTTGTATGCCACAAGATGGCAGGTATGGCAACGGAAGGCGCCAGGGCAGGAAGGATGGACCTTGTAAGCGCAGCAAGAAACTATCTTGCTCGCAGAGATAGGATGAATACCAAAGGGCGGCAAAGAAATTTGCCGCCCTATGTTGCTACTGTGAACAGACTGGATCAGCCTGTTGAGGGTGTTATTGTGCTGGCCAAAACAAAAAAGGCGGCTTCCGATCTGGCGCAGCAGATAAAAGAGCACAGGACCGATAAGTATTACTATGCTCTTTGCTATGGCATTCCCGATGAAAAGAAAGGGCATCTGACAGATTACCTTATAAGACGGGCGGACAATGGTCTTGCTGATATCGCATCAGACGATAAAGTGGAAACAATTGGCGGAGAGCCCAAGAAGGCTGAGCTTGAATATGAGGTGATAGCTACAAAAGATGATACGGCTCTTTTGCGAATACATCTTCTTACAGGGCGCTTTCACCAGATAAGGGTTCAGCTGGGGAGCAGAGGTTATCCTGTTCTTGGGGATGACAAGTACGGGAATGAAAAGAGCATAGAATATGCCATGAAGGCGGGAATAAAAGATGTTTGCCTTGTGGCTTATAAGTATGTCTTTAAACACCCTTCCACCAAAAAGAAAGTGGAGTTTGAGATAACACCAAAGAATGCTGCCATAGGAGAATTACTACATTGCGAAAATACTTGACCCGGGGTTATCTGATAATAATGTGCACCATCCTCCCTCTTTATATGAAGGAAGGCTACTACATGCTGGGGGAGAACAAGGGCGTTTTGTACCTTGGCGTAAGCTCAGTATTTGCGCTTTTACTAATATTATTTGAGAACAAAAGACTCTTTGACGGAGTCATAAAAGAAGGCTTTGTTACTTACGCTGCCTTTGCCTTTTTATTTTCAAATGTCTTAAGCTTCTTATTCTCTATTAATAAAACAGTTTCTTTCTTTGGCCTTGAGGGCTGGAGAGGAGGCTTTCTGACTGTATTTCTCATGCTGTTTTTCATACTTGTGCTCTCTTATTCGGAGCGCTTTTCAAAGTATATGATCGCAGCACTTCTTATAACTCCCACCCTTGAGTTTGTTCTTGGGATACTCGGGAGATTCAGGATTTATCCGGTTCAGATTGCCAATCAGAACAACTCATTTGTAGCCACCATAGGAAACATCAACTGGTATGTGGGCTTTCTTTCGGTATTTGTACCTTTGGGGATAGGACTTTGCTACACGGAAAAGCTCTTTTCCCGGACCTTCTTCCTACTGGCTTTGTATGAGGTCCTGGGACTTGTGGCAACATTTACGCAGGGGAGTGAGAGCGGAGCACTGGTTCTTATGGGGGCGTTTGTCGTGCTGTTGTTCAGAAGTCTTGGCAGCAGAAAAGGCTTTTTGAAGATGATGGTCCAGTTTTTTATACTGGGACTTTCCATGGAGATCGTGGATATACTGATGCTTTTCTTTGGCAGTCTGTACAATTATCAGAGTAACCTGCTTGTCAGCTTCTGCAGCGGGTTTAAAGGGCTGATACTTATGGCGGCGGCTTTTTTTCTGTACAGACTGTCAAGGCTTTTTGAGGAAATAAGCGCAAAGTGGAGAGGAAAGCTCTATACTGAGATACTGCTGGTTGCGCTCTTTGCCGGAATCCTGACAGCAGGATACCTGCTATATTCAAATTTCAGCTACAACTTTGGCAATGGCAGGGGGCTTATCTGGAGCATCAGCGCTGATATGTTCAGAACTCTTTCGCCCTGGCGCAAGATCGTGGGTGTTGGACAGGATGGTTTTTATACTTATGCGTATTCAGTACCTGAAATAGCAGATTCGCTGCTGAATACCTTCCCCGGGAATGTGCTTACCAACGCACATTGCGAGCTTCTTACCATGCTTATAGAGAGAGGTCTTCTGGGAGTTGTCACCTATCTCTTCTTTATAAGTACTGTTCTGTGTACCTTTTTTAAAAACAAAAAAGAGCGCGCAGCAACAATCTGCGCACTCCCTGTTATAGCATATTTTCTTAATTCAATTGTTTCCTTCCAGGCGGTCACATCGACGCCTTACCTTATGCTGGTCATAGGTATCGGCATTTGTGCCTGCAGAGAAGATATCACTTAAAACTCGGAACCGGAATGTCTTCGTCCAGCTCATGGAAGAAGCTTCTGGTCCTGATGATCCCGGCAAGGGCGTCCTTATATTCATATAAGAAGCGCTCGCTTATGTTCTCTTCGCCGTACATCTGGCATCTGCCCGCATACGCATTTAATACGGATACATAGTGTTTGTCCTGATTAAACACATTGAATATCTCGTCTTTTCTTCTTCTTGGATGCTTGGAAGCAAACTTCCTGATGTCCAGCTGAAGATCTACAGCCAGGGCCTTCTCTCTTTTTCTTACATTGTGCAGCAGTTCTTCATATTTATCGTCATCTATTTTCTGAAAACGATCAACGAACTCCAAACAACATGCGTGGTCAGGTAAAAGAAGTCTCACTCTGTCTTCCCCGTAAACTTCTTCAATCTCTGCAACCACGGGCGGATCAAGTGGTTTTCCACTGTAATCCAGAAGTATAACCTTGTCCCCTTTTTTATACATTGACACCTCCTTGAAACCAAGTATTTTTAGCGGTGTTTCCCTATTTCTAGTATATCATAATTACGCATCATTTTTTCTTTATATCTGTTTTAAGTTATTTTTAGGCAGAGCTTATAGAATGACATCATCAGGAACACAAAAACGCAGAAAACGGAGAGAGAAAAATGGCAGGTTTTAAGGATGTATTCCAGAGAATAGAAGTGAAATATCTGTTGGATGATATGCAGTATACGGAGCTGAGGAAACGGCTGGAAAATATGGCAGCGGTTGACAGCTACGGAAAAACATCCATCTTAAATATATATTTTGATACACCGGATTATAAACTGATCGAAAGGTCACTGGAAAAGCCGATTTACAAGGAAAAGCTCAGGCTTCGCACCTATGGTGTGGCAGATGATGACACCAATGCTTTTATCGAGATCAAGAAAAAGTATAAGGGCGTTGTCTACAAGAGAAGAATCTCAATGCCGTATGCAGAGGCCATGGACTACCTTGTAAACGGCAAAAGACCTAAGGAAAGATCACAGATATCCGACGAGATCGATTATTTCCTCAAGTATTACAAGGGGATAAGACCGGCGATGGCTATTTCCTACGACAGGATAGCAATGGCAGGGATAGAGGATCCGGATCTTCGTATCACCTTTGACACAAACATCAGATGGCGAACAGATAAGCTGAGCCTTACGGAGGGCAACAAGGGAAAAGACATCCTGCTTCCCGGACAGCACCTGATGGAGCTCAAGATAGCCGGAGCGATGTCAATTGAACTGGCAAAGATCCTGGATGAACTTAACATAAGAAAAACCTCTTTTTCCAAATACGGAAAAGGATATGTGGAGTATATGTACGGCGAAGATGCCAAAGAGAAAAACAAAAGCAATATCGCGAACTTTCGCAGAGCAGTATAAAAAACATACACACATTGTTTAGATTAAAAAGGAGAATAAAGAAATGTCTTTTACAGATTTACTTTTTGGAACCATTATCACAAACAGCACAGTAACAGGTGCATCATTTATGATCGCCACAGTATGTTCACTGGTGATCGGTGTTTTTATAGCATTTATGTACACGATCAAAAACAGCTATTCAAAGAGCTACATCATTACACTGGCACTTCTTCCGGCAATAGTTCAGATGGTGATCATGATGGTCAACGGTAATATCGGAGCAGGCGTTGCAGTAGCCGGAACATTCTCGCTTGTAAGATTCAGATCTGCACCCGGAACAGGAAAAGAGATCACAAGCATTTTCCTTGCCATGGCAGTAGGTCTTGCTACAGGAATGGGATATATCGGACTTGCAGCAATTTTCGCAGTCATTATTACCCTTGCTAACCTGATCCTTATCGGAAGCGGTTTTGGAAACGGATCTGCTGAAGAAAAGACACTTAAGATCACTGTACCTGAAGGACTTGATTTTGAAGGAATCTTTGATGATATTTTTGCAAGATACACAACCAAGGCTGAGCTGTGCGAGGTTAAGACTTCCGGAATGGGAAGTCTCTACAAGCTCAATTACAGCGTAGTCATGAGAAACAGAGCATCAACAAAGGGAATGATCGATGAGATGAGACAGAGAAACGGAAATCTCGAGATAAGCTGCTCAAGACCTGTAGCAATAAAGGCAGAGGAGCTCTGATGTAAATAAGCTTTTAACTGATAGTTTGAATATAAAAGGCCGTTAGATCCGAATAAGTTGTCTAACGGCCTTAAACTTTGCTATTTTGCTGCGGTTTTCTGAATGCTTTTGGGGAGCTGGGCAGGGAGCGTAACAACAAATCTTATTATCCTGTCGCCGTCCTTAAGTGCCTGTATATCTCCTCCATGGGACTGTGCGATGGCTCTTGCCACTGAAAGTCCGATTCCGTAGCCGCCTTTTTCGCGGCTTCTTGAGGTATCAGCCCTGTAGAACCTGTCAAAGAGTCTGTCCAGGTTTCCTGAAGGCATGTAATCTGTGGTATTTGATACTTCCAAAGTGATATTTTTGTCCTTTGAGAGGATCACATTGATGCTACCCTTTTCGTCGGAATACTTCATGGCGTTGTCAAGAAGCAGGGAAGTCAGCTGATTTATGGCGTTTTTATCGCCGGTTATGTGAATGCCGTCTTCTATATTCATCATGTAGTTCTTGGATGAGGATTCAGCAATTGCCTCAAAAGACGTTGCAGTCTCTTTTACAGTACTGCTCATATCAAAGTCGGTGTAGACAACGTGCATTCTCTCTTCATCCATCCTTGAGAGAGTAAGAAGATTCTTGACCAGGGAGTTCATTCTCTTTACCTGGTTTCTGATACTGTCTGTCCACTCGCTCTTTCCCGATTCAAGCTCCAGGACATCTATGTTGGCAGATATAATGGCAAGCGGAGTTTTCAGCTCGTGGCCTGCATCGGTGATGAACCTCTTTTGCTTTTCCATGGATTCAACGGCGGGGGCAACAGCCCTTCCGGAGAAGAGGAAAACTAAAACAAACATTGCAACAAGGGTAAAGAGACCGATGAGCAGGGACTGCAGAAGAAGTCTGTAAACATTTATAAGCGATGCACTCAGATCACTGAATACAAGAATCTTTGTGCCGTCCGAGTTGCTTCCGAGCTTATATCTGAAGGAGTTATAAAAACCTTTGTCTTGCCCCGTTCCATAGATTTCAGTGGCAGCAGCTGTGGCTTCATCTTCTGATACGGAAGCTATGTGTGAGGTGTCTACTTCAATGATGCTTCCTGATCCATCAAAGCGTGCCCAGAAATATCTGGTCTGGAAAGGCATCTCCATTGAACGCATATTGTTGAGACGATCAAATCCAAAGGGCTTGTCCTGCCTTGGTGGCTGCATTCCTCCGCCACCGTTTTGCATGCCCGGGAAGAGGCCGTTGTTGGTGGTGAGAATTGCAAGATGATTGTCCGCATCCCTGACAATCTGGGAGATGTTGACAATATTAATGACGGCAATCATGATCACCAGGATCACCAAAAGAGACAGCATAGCTGTTATAACGAATTTCTTTCGAAGTTTATTTACCATAATTGTTCCTCTACAGCAGTATCAGGAAATCTCGTTTATGGAATAACCTACACCTCTCGAAGCCTTGATCTCGCATGTGGCTTCAAGGGATGAGAGCTTTTTTCTAAGGTTTGAAATATATACCCAGACTACATTTACGTCTGCTTCTCCGTCGGACCAGATCCTGTCCATAAAGTTGTCTACGGAGATTATCCTTCCGGGGGATGTCATGAGCATCTCCATCATCTGGAATTCTCTGCCTGAGAGATGGATCTTGTCGTGATCCGGAGTACACAGGTCATATCCGGCTCTGTCCAGAGTGAGGTTTCCGCAGGAAAGGTTCGCCGGAGCAAAATCCTCTTTTCTTCTGAGCATGGCTCTTACTCTCGCAAGGAGTTCTCCCATATCAAAGGGCTTGGGCAGGTAGTCGTCTGCACCAAGGTCAAGGCCTTTTATACGGTCGTCCACCTCTGTCTTGGCAGTAAGGAAAAGAACGGGGGTGGAAAGCCCTTTTTCTCTGATCTTCTTAAGTACTTCCATTCCGTCCATTCCGGGCATCATGATATCAAGGATTATGCCGTCATAATCTCCCGTCAGGGCATAGTCCAGGGCATCGGTTCCGTTATAAACTGCATCTACGGTGTAATTGCTGTGTTTAAGGATGGCTACAAGAGCGCTTACCAGCTCTTTTTCGTCATCAGCCAGAAGTAGTTTCATGGGCAGATCCTCCTGCTATTAATTTTATCACAAGTTAACCTGCAGCGCCCGCTATGGAATGAGCTTTACTTATAGGTTTTCTCCACAGGCGGATAAGGAAGAGAGTTCCTCTTACGCAAAGGTCAGCGCACATGGCGATCCATACTCCGGGAAGTCCGAGGACCGGTGCAAGAAAGAATGCCAGGGTGAGACGCACTGCCCACATGCTTATGAAGTTTATGATCGAAGGTCCAAGGGTATCGCCGGCTCCTCTGAACACACCTGTTGCGACAATTGATGCTGCAAAGAGAGGCTCAGCAAAAGCTTCTATTCTGAGAACGCGAGCTCCCAGTGCCTGGATCGCGGGATCTGGCGTAAGGAAGCCAAGGATTGAAGGTGCAAATATGTACATCAGTATTCCGGTTCCGGTCATAACAAGCATTCCGAGTATTGTGGCAAGCCATCCAAGGCGCTGTGCCAGTTTGTTTCTGCCGGCTCCAAGGCTCTGCCCTATAAGGGCTGTTGCGGCGCTTGCGATTCCGTAGCCCGGCATGTAGCAGAGGCTCTCTGCGGATACCGAGAAGGAGTTGGCTGCAAGAGCTGTAACTCCAAGCGGAGATACGATCCTTGTGCAAAAGACATATCCCCAGCCCATGATACCCTGCTCTATGGCAAAGGGAATCGCGATGTGGAGGGCTGCCTTTAGCTCTTTTGCCGTAAACGGGATATTATCCTCGGCTCTGAGATGAAGGATCGGAGACTTGGCAAGCAGGATAAACAGGAGCGTAAGCGCAACTATGCCTTGAGAAATGGCAGTGCCCAGAGCTGCGCCTGCGACACCAAGGCCAAAGCCGGGAAAATATACCTGTGATCCAAAAAGTGCAATGTATCTTGATGGGAAGATGAGCAGGAAATTAAAAAAGACATTCAAAAAACATCCCACAACATTTAAAATGCTGGGAGTTCTGATGTTGCCGCTGCACTGAAGCATTCCGGAGGACACAGCGTTTAGATTGGACACCGGGAGTGAAACCGCAAATATGCCAAAGTAAATTGCTGCCTCGCGGGCAATCTCAGGGGTACCTCCGAGCCAGTAGGGAAGGAAGCTGCTGATGGCGAAGCAGATCAGACCAATGAATGAGCTAAAAACAAGGACTGATACAATTCCGTGTTTGTTAATGGCTCTCGCCTGTGCAAATTTCTTGGCTCCGATATTGTGTGCCACCTGAACGGTAAAACCCATGGTTACCGCACGACAAAGACCACCGATCAGCCAGGTCGTTGAGGATACAAGCCCTATGGCTGCCGATGATGATGGGCCAAGACGCCCTACCATTGACTGGTCAACATATTCCATTATGACAGTGGAAATCTGGGAAAGTATGGCGGGGATACTCAGCATCGCAATGATATAGAGCTGATCCCGCAGAGTAATTTCGCTGCCGTTTCGTATTTGTTCAAAATAATCTCGTTTCATCGGATTTAGTATAGCATAAGAGGCGAAAAATGTTATTATATTAAAAAGTTGGGACTGCCTATTTTATGAAAACAGGAAGAAAGAATAATGATTTTATTTTTTGATGTGGACGGAACTCTGTGGGACTACAAGAACTACATTCCGGAGAGTACTAAAAAAGCCATTAAGCTGGCTCAGCAGAATGGTCATAAATGCTTTATCAATACAGGACGGGCAAGGGCTTTTGTCTATAATAAGGAACTTCTGGGAATCGGATTTGACGGAATTGTTTCCGCCTGCGGATGCATGATCGAATATAAAAATAAGGTTATTTTCAATAAGCTTATGAGCCGTGATGAAGGGATAATAACCGTGGAGACTATCAGAAGGCATGGTTTTAAGCCTATTTTGGAAGGTCCGACTTATCTTTACATGGACAGACCTGATTTCGCGGATGATATGTTTGGCCAGAAGGTTATCAGGGAGATGGGTGAAAAGCTTCTTGGAATCACAGACAGCTGGGGCGATTGGGAGATGAACAAGCTCTCCTGCATCTGTGACAGTCCTACCAGGGATGAATGCTTTGAAGAACTCTCAGATATCTATGACTACATGTTGCACACAGATACTATCGTAGAGATGGTACCGAAGGGTTTTAACAAGGGAACCGGAATACAGGAAGTATGCGAGCTTCTGGGCTGTGACATAGCAGAAACAGTAGCATTCGGAGACAGCATCAATGACAAGGAAATGCTCGAGATGGCCGGAACCTCAGTAGTCATGGGAAGAGCACCGGAAGATGTCAAAAAATTGGGAACTATTGTAACAGAAAATCTCGAAGATGACGGTATCTGGAGCGCTTGCAGGAAACTAAATTTATTTTAGAATTAGGGGTTAAGATTCCTTTTTACCTGCCGATATTATTATTGCAGATTTGGTAGAGGAAAGGATTCCTAATATTATGATGGATTTTGGTTTTCTGGCAGCAGCCAACAGCATAACGAATACATATCTCAATCAGAATTCTTCAGGCAGCGCAGTAGCAGCAGTAGGCGTACTGGATGATGAGACCAAGAAGAAATTCGGAGAACAGTTTGCTGAGGCCTATGACTCAATGCTTGCAACCAAAATGCTTGGAGAGAATATGCGTCAGAGCTATGATGCTGCGCATTCGGATGATCTTAAGTTCCATGCAAACCGTCTGGGATACTCTATCGACAACAGAGTTATTGACATGCTTCAGATCCGGCTTTCAGATGATATGACAGCTAAGGTTAACAGTGCAATGAACAATGCACTTGAGAACATGATATAATAAGCTGACATGAAAAAAGTCAGCTTAAGAAGATTTTTAATTTGTGTCCTGCTCATAGGCAGTGCGATCTTCAATGTCGCTGCGTGGATGAGCAGGTCTTTTTCTGATTATTACACTGATAATATCTTTCCTGTGATAACAAGTCTTTACGGGAGATTTACCAGTCTTTTTCGCGTGTCGGTAGGCGAGAGACTGCTGATTCTGCTCCCGGTTCTCCTGATACTTTTTGTGATATCTCTTTTTATAAAAAAGGTCTTTGCCGGGATATACAGAAGGGTGCTGGCGCTGGTACTGTCTGTGGTTGTTGCAGTGATGTCTTTAAACTGCTTCGTGCTTTATCATTGCACTCCTCTTCAGGTTTCAGATACGGAAAAAGAAGAGTATTACCTTGATGATCTGGCAACGCTCAGGGATTATATTGTAACTAAGTGCAACGAGCTCTCTGAACTTATGCCGAGGGATGCTGACGGAAATGTCATATACGAAGGCGATATGAATGAGGCTGCAAGGGCAGCTATGGCCGGAATCGAGGGAGAGTACAAGAGGCTTGGGGGATATTATGTTAGGCCAAAGGCACTGACCTTTTCGGGTTTTATGAGTCAGCAGTACATGCAGGGCTACTACTTTCCTTTTTCAATGGAAGCCAATTACAACGACGAGATGTATATAATGAACAAGCCCTTCACCATGTGCCATGAGCTTGCTCACACCCATGGATATATCTATGAGGACGAGGCCAATTTCCTCGGATTTTTATCCTGCATAAAATCAGATGACCCTGTCTTTGTCTACAGCGGATATCTTGGAGTACTGAACTACGTGAACAATGATTTTTACAAGGCTGTGGATAAAGAGGTGTACAAATCCCACGTGGCAATATCCGACAAGGTCCGCTATGATGACCAGTTCCTCACGGATGAAGCCTGGGAGAGGGTTGAAAAGAGAGCAATCTTTAATACCAAGACCGTCAGGAAGGCAGCAGACACGTTCATTGATACCAACCTTAAAGTTAACGGAGTTTCTGCGGGAAAGGTCAGCTATACCCACGTGGTTTCGCTGCTTCTGGACTATTACAGGCAGAATCCGTATAATTGAGTTCGAGTATTTTATTTATCGGGAGTAAACATGAAGATTAAAAAGAAATCCATTCTAATGATGATTGCTGTTATGGCTCTTTTACTGGTGGGCTGCAGACCATCCGACGAGAAGCTTTCTGAGGCAGAACAGGCCAGAAGCCTTCTTATGCAGGTCAAGCAGACAGCAGAGGATACATACCTTGATATCTCAGATACAACGATGCGCAGTTCTTTAGATGAGCTGGCTCTCAAGGAAGCTGAGATAGAGCAGCTGGACTTTACAAAAATGAGCGACAAGAAGATTGATGAGGTCCTGCCAACTATAGCAGAACTTACGGACAGCTATCAGAATCTGGGAAAAGATCTGTCGGCAATCCTTACTGATGAGACGGGAGTAAAGGAAGAAAAGGCAAAACACAAAGGCCTTTCTGCTTATTTTATTAATAAAACCGGAATGAATCTTTCCAAGATAGTTTTGCATGATATTACCGCTGATACCTACAGTGACAATTACATAGGAGACGGCGTTACACTTCTTGCTGGGTACACACTCATGGGAGTTTCTCTGGATATCTATTCAGACAGCAGTGAGTGGGAGTTTGTCATCACTGATGACGTGAACAATGAGTACACATTAAGCTGCGAGAGCCTTAGGGGAGAGGCTTTGGACGGAGCATCTATTGTACTTACCTATGATTCCAAGGAAGCCGTCGGTACAGCAACACTTGGGGGATATTTCCCCGAGCCGGAGCCTGTAGAGACAGAAGAAGGTGCAGCTGAGGGGGCTGCAGAGGATGCTTCTGCCGATGCGAGCTCAGAAGGTGGAAATTAAGACAATTGAGGAGATAAAGTATGATAAAAAGAACACTTACAGGGGTACTGCTTTGCAGTATCTTGCTCTGCGGCTGCGGTAAAGAGGCAGTTAGTGAGGACGTAATTGCAGAAGCGGCTGCTACTTCCGAAACAGTACAGGTAGTTGTAAACACGGATAATGAACAGGAAGATGTAAACACAGACAATGCACAGGAAGGTTTGAGCATTGATGATGAGAAGGCGGGGACAGAAGCTGTAACCGTAGACGAGAACAAAGATGCTGCCACCGAGGGAAGTACAGAGCAGGCTTCAGTCGATTACAGCAGTATTGTTCCGTTATCTGTCAGTAACCCTCAGGAGTATGCAAAGCTTACCGATGAGCTGCACGCTCTGAATGAAAAGCTTACTACTATGGATTTTAATACCATTGAATATCGTGAGACAAAATGGGCTATTAACGATCTGAACGAGAAAATCTACGGGGGTATCGCCGGTAAGCTTATAGGCAGCGATATTTCAATGGAGGATTTCGGTGGCACAATTATCGAGTATAACACTGCCACTAATCCAACCTTTGCCGATGATTATGTGCATGGAGAAGAGTTCAGCTCTGAACTTGAGGAAGGTGATACGGTAATGGTTTTCGGGACACTTCCCTTTAAGGTTGAGAGAGTCTATCATAACGACAAATTTGATCCTGAGAGAGTAACATCATATCAGCTGAGCTATGAGCACAACTATGAAAAGAAACTGGAGACAAATCTCTCGGGAATTCTTGGGAAATATACTTCTGCCGGATTTGAATACGAAGGCCAGAAATATGAGGTTGTATGGCATGAGGGAAGAGAAAATGTAAAAACAAACCTGGACACTATTATAGATGGTGCATATTCTCTGAATTCATCTCATAAATCTTTGGGTGCAAACGTGCCTACAATCTACAGAAGAATCTCAGTTGGTGACTATGTTGAGCTTCAAAACCTTCAGGTCGGACAGAACTGGTATTTTGGCGACTGGAAGGTAGACAAAAACGGTGAGCTGTATGAACTTAAAGAGTCTACAGGAATGTTTAATATAGATGACATATCCACCGGACACTGCACGATAACGCTGGATAGCGAGGACAGATACCTGGATCACGCTGTGCTTGATATATCCTGGATGGATCAGCAGGGTAACACAATAACTTATGTATACCACCTTGATGCAGGCTGGAATGCTTATAAACTGGGAACATATCCCCAGTCAATAAAGTTCAACTACGGCTGACAAATGAGTCACCGGGGACGTTTCATTTTGACTCAAAAAAAGACCTTGGCGTTTAATCCGCCAGGGCCTTTTTGCATTTGCTGCAGTATCCGTATATTTCAAGGTGATGACCTGTTACTTCAAAACCCGGAAGGGTTGTCTCGAGGTCTTTTGATATCTCGTGAAGCGGGCATGTGGCAATGGTGAACTTCTCGTGGCAGTTAAGACATACAGCATAGTGCCTGTGGGTCTGTTTCTTAAGCTCGTACACCGCATTATCCTCTGTGGTGAGAACGGATTTTTCAATCATTCCGGCTTTCTCAAAGGCCAGGAGATTCCTGTAAACCGTGGAGAAAGCATACATTTCTTTTGAAGCCTTCTCATTAAGCGAGCTGTATATCTCAGCAGCCGAGAGGGGTTCATCTGCCAGGTAAAGAACCTTGTAGATATCAATTCTCTGACGAGTCTTCTTGACTCCCTCCGGCCAGTTCTTTTCTATTGTTTCATCAAATGAATGAGAGTGTATCTTGTGTGTCATGTCTTTGCCCCATATTACTGTCAAAGGGTGATCCCGAGAACATCAATAAGAAGTCCGGAGACAGTTCCGATTAAAAACAGAAGTATAGCTACGTTAAAGTTGACCTTTTTCTCGGGATTGACTCTAAAGAGTACAAGAAGTCCGATTCCGGCGCCAACGAGGAGTCCTGACATCATGGTTCCCAAGGTTATCATCTGGTCAAGATAGAGAGTAGTGATGATAACTGAAGGTGCACAATTGGGGATAAGTCCGATGATTCCTGCCAGGATATGGCTCACAACCGGGTTTGTCTTAAGGAGCATGGACAGGTGCTCTTCACCGATCACTGTGATAACAATATTGAGCAAAAGTGTGAGTACAAGCACAAAAAGGAAGATGTGAAGGGTGTGAACAAAAGCTGATTTAGCCATTCCCTTAAGGGTTGCATCTTCTTCATCGTCGCAGTGGCAGTGCTCTTTTTCACAGAGTTCATTTATCCTCACGGGATCTTCTGATCTTTGTCCGCGGGCCTTATGAAAGGCGTGAACAGCAAAATCAATGATAAATCCGGCGATGATACCGATAACAGCCTTGAGTGCCAGGATCTTGACCATGGTTCCTACAGGGAAATGCTCTGAGATAAGAAGAGGTATCATCTCGTCTGAGGTTGAGAGATAGATTGCTATCAGTGTACCCATAGTGATGACACGTCCGGCATAAAGGTTTGAAGCTGCTGCCGAGAATCCGCACTGTGGGAACACTCCGATAAGTCCGCCGAGAAGAGGACCAAAGTGCTCGGTCTTCTGAACTATATTTTCTGTAAACTCAGCTGTTCTGTGCTCTAAGTATTCCATTACCAAATAAGTCAGATAAAGAAATGGCAGTATCTTAACTGAGTCTATGACTGCATCTAATACGATATCGATAATAATGTCCATTGTTGTCTCCTTGTTGTTTGCTGGCAAATGCAAATGCAAATCATTTGCATTTAAAATTCCGGCAAAAAAATACCAGCTTAGTAGCTGGTTTTAAATTTTGAAACTCAAGCGGGTGATGGGAATCGAACCCACGTATCCAGCTTGGAAGGCTGGTGTTCTACCATTGAACTACACCCGCGTGGTGCTGACAAGAACATATAATAAACAACTTTTACTGCTATGTCAAGCAATTTATTTTAAACTTGCAGCGCATATAGTTTGACAAGCGCAGTATAGAGGTGTTATTATTTTTCCTACCAAGTTAGTAGGAATTACGAAAGGAAGTTTTGACTATGTCTGAGAACGCATTATTACAGGTAAAAGACCTCTCGGTTTCAATCGACAATGAGTTGCCGATTCTTCATAATATCAATCTTGAGATCAAACCCGGAGAAACTCATGTACTAATGGGACCCAACGGAGCAGGTAAGTCCACACTGGGCTATACACTTATGGGTAATCCTCATTATTGTGTAACCGAAGGAAGCATTTTGTTTGAGGGTCAGGATATTACTGATCTGTCAGCTGATAAAAGAGCCAAGGCCGGTATGTTTTTATCATTCCAGAACCCACACGAGGTTCCGGGAATTTCAATGAGCAGCTTTATCAGAAATGCAAGCCACGCACAGACAGGCGCACCTGTTAAGCTTCTTGCATACAAGAAAGCTCTTAAAGGTGCTATGGATGTTCTTTCCATGGACGAGGCTTACGCAGACAGAGATTTAAATGTAGGATTTTCCGGCGGTGAGAAAAAGAAAGCGGAGATCCTTCAGCTTCTTATGCTCAACCCCAAGCTTGCAATTCTTGATGAGACAGACTCAGGTCTTGATGTAGACGCTGTTCGTACTGTTTCAAAGGGTATTGAGGAGTATCAGAAGAAAAAGGACGGAGCACTTCTTATAATTACTCACAGCACCAAGATATTGGAGTCACTTCACGTTGATTACACACACGTCCTTGTTAAGGGAAACATTGTTCACACAGGAGACGGAAGTCTTGTAGATGAGATCAATGCAAACGGATTCGAGAGATTTGTGAAAGAGGATTAAGATGGCTGAAACTAACAACAAGCAGGTTGTGGCCGATATCGACCGCAGCTTATACGATTTTAAGGATGTAGAGAGCGAAAAAGACTTCTACCGTATGGCTGAGGGTCTTACCGAGGAGACTGTCCTTAAGGTGTCCGAGGAAAAGAACGATCCTGAGTGGATGCGCGATTTCAGACTTGAGTGTCTTAAGCTCTACAACGATATAAAGGTACCTGACTGGGGCCCCAGTATTGAAGGCCTCGATATGGACAAGATTTCTTCCTATGTCAGACATAAGTCCGACATGAAGGGCAAGTGGGAAGATGTTCCTGAGGATATCAAGAACACATTCGAAAGACTGGGTATTCCACAGGCAGAGAGAGAGTCACTGGCAGGTGTCGGTGCACAGTACGATTCCGAGCTGGTATATCACAACGTCAAGGATGAGGTTGCTGCCCAGGGCGTTATCTACACAGACCTTGAAAGCGCTCTTCGCGGAGAGTATGCAGACATGATAAAGTCACACTTCATGAAGCTGGTACCTCCCACAGACCACAAGTTTGCAGCACTTCACGGCGCTGTATGGTCAGGCGGGTCTTTTGTTTATGTTCCCAAGGGAGTAAAGGTAGACATCCCTCTGCAGTCATATTTCAGACTTAATGCCGCAGGTGCCGGACAGTTCGAGCACACACTTATTATTGTTGATGAGGGAGCAGATCTTCACTTTATAGAAGGCTGTTCAGCTCCTAAGTATAATGTGGCCAATCTCCACGCAGGTTGTGTTGAGCTCTATGTTGCAAAGAACGCAAGGCTCAGATATTCAACCATCGAGAACTGGTCCAAGAACATGTACAACCTCAACACCAAGAGAGCTATTGTTGAGGAGAACGGAATAATGGAGTGGGTTTCAGGCTCTTTTGGCTCCCACACATCATACCTGTATCCTATGACAATTCTTAAGGGCGACAATTCCAAGATGGAATTCACAGGAATAACATTTGCCGGCAAGGGCCAGAACCTTGATACCGGAGCCAAGGTTGTGCATCAGGGTAAGCACACAAGCTCAGTAATTAATACAAAGTCCATATCCAAGGACGGCGGAGTAGGAACATACCGAAGCAGCGTTATAATTCAAAAGAGCGCCAAGAGAGCCAAGGCATCTGTTTCCTGTGACTCACTTATGCTGGATTCAATTTCCAGAGCAGACACGATCCCCGGAATGGATATCCGTACAAATGATGCAGATGTAGGACACGAGGCTAAGATCGGAAGAATCAGTGATGAAGCAATCTTCTACCTGATGAGCAGAGGAATCAGTGAAGAGGATGCCAAGGCCATGATCGTAAGCGGCTTTGCAAATCCTGTTTCCAAGGAACTGCCTTTGGAATATGCGGTAGAGATGAATAATCTGATCAAGCTCGAGATGAGCGGAAACGGCTGATAAGGGGAAGAGCAGATGAGTAATGATTTAAACATGAAGGTCAATGTGCTGCCTGTTCTTACATACAATTTCCTGCATGTAAATGACAGCGCCCTTCAGATAAGTGATTTTAATATATCAGACAATAAGTCTCCTTTGGCAAAAGAGCTTCCGGCAGGCGTAACAGTTAGGCAGGCGGTTCCTTTTGCAGAAGCAGGAGAGCTTTTTAAAGCAAACAAGGACAGGATACTGGCTACCATAGACGGACACGTAGAGCCAAACGGAGATACATCAAAAAGAGATGATTCTCAGGCGCTCAGGACAGGAATGGGAGCAGATGTTGATGGCCTCATGATCAGCATGGGAGCTACAGTTGATATTTACACCGTAGATGAAGGTGTTAAGGCAGATAAACCCATTGTAATTAATTATGATATTAAGGACGGAGATGCTTCTCTTTCCGGACAGATCATTCATGCCAAAAAGGATTCCGAAGTAACAGTCATAATTGCCTATACTTCAGATAAGGATGCCAAGGGATTCCAGGGCGTAAGCACAAGGCTCCTTGCAGAGGATGGTGCCAGGATCAACCTGATCAAGTCACAGCTTTTGGGTGATGGCTTTGTACATTTTGATGATATTGGTGGCGCGTGTCTTAAAGGTGGCAAGATCGATCTTGTTACGGTTGAACTCGGAGGATGCAAGGTCTTTTCAAGTGCCTATGTAAATCTGGCTGAGAAGGATGCGGAGTATACAAGTAATATGGGTTATCTTGTAAGAGATGACCACAACCTCGATATCAACTATGTGGCTGACCAGAGAGGTAAGAAGACACAGGCTCTTATGCAGTTTAAGGGAGTTCTTATGGATACTGCTTCCAAGACCTTCAGAGGAACTCTTGATTTCAAGAAGGGAAGCTCAGGATCTGTGGGCGATGAGCAGGAAGATACGCTGCTCCTTAGCGAAGACGTAGTAAATAAGACAATGCCTGTTATCCTTTGCCAGGAAGAGGACGTAGAGGGAAGACACGGCGCAACCATAGGAGAACTTGGTGAGGACATACTGTTCTACATGCAGACCCGTGGTATAGATGAAGAAGAGGCCAAGAGGATCATGATAAAGGCAAGGCTGGACAGCGTTGCAAGACTGATCCCGGACCCTGAAATCATGCAGAAGACACTTTATTACATTCAGAACATAGTATGAGAGGAAAACCATGAGCTCACCAAGCGATTTTCGTCAGGACTTCGAGATATTGAAGTCCGGCGAGTACATTTACTTTGATAATGCAGCAACATCACAGCGCCCAAGACAGGTGCTTGAGGCAGTTACAAATTTTTACAACACAGCCAATGCCAATCCTTTGAGAGGACTTTATGATTGGAGCATGGCTGCAACAGATGCGTATGAGAGTGCCAGAAAGACTGTTGCAGATTTTATAGGTGCAAGATCAACAGAGGAGATCATCTTTACAAGGAACACCACTGAGTCTTTAAACCTTGTAGCTTACAGCTATGGACTTGAGAATGTCCACGAGGGAGATGAGATTGTCATCACTGTAATGGAGCATCACAGCAACATGCTTCCATGGCAGATGGTAGCCAAAAAGAACGGTGCCAAGCTTGTTTACATGGAGCCAACAGAAGAGGGCGTTATCACCAGGGAGGAATACACCTCCAAGATCACTGATAAGACCAAGATCGTGGCCATCGGACATGTCTCAAATGTGTTCGGAATTACTAATCCGGTAAAAGAGATCACAGAGTATGCTCACTCTAAGGGAGCAATTGTAGTAGTTGACGGAGCTCAGTCTGCACCGCACATGGCAGTCGATGTTAAGGATCTTGGATGTGATTTCTTTGCCCTCTCAGGACATAAGATGCTGGCACCAATGGGTATCGGAGCCCTTTACGGAAGAAGGGACCTTCTTGATAACATGCAGCCTTTCCTCCGTGGCGGCGAAATGATAGAATATGTAACAAGGGAAGATGCAACATATGCCGAGCTGCCACACAAGTTTGAGGCAGGTACCGTTAATGCAGGAGATGCTGTTGGGCTTGAGGCTGCCATCAAGTACATTCAGAATGTTGGATTTGAGGCCATAGAAGCCCAGGAAATAAAGCTCACGACACTCCTTATGGAAGGTCTCGCCAAGATGCCTTATATCAAGGTATATGGATCAAAAGACCCGAAGAAGCACTGCGGAATCGTAACATTTACAATGGATGGAGTTCATCCTCATGATCTGTCATCTGTGCTCAACGACGACAAGGTATGCATCAGAGCAGGACATCATTGCGCTCAGCCCCTTATGCAGTTTATCGGAGCAGGTTCTACAGCAAGAGCCAGCGTATATTTCTACAATACCGAGGAAGAGGTTGGGCGGTTCCTTGATAGACTGTCCAAGGTAAGGGAGGTCATGGGATATGGAGCTTAAGCAGCTTTATCGCGAGATAGTTAATGAACATAATCTTCATCCGATGCATAAGAGAGCCATCGAGAATCCGGATCTTGTACTCAGGGGAGTCAATCCCAGCTGTGGAGATGACATTACACTGAGCCTTAAGATCAAGGACGGAGTCATAGAAGACGGCGGATACGAGGGATCAGGATGTGCCATTTCACAGGCTTCTGTGGATATGATGGTGGATCAGATCATTGGCAAGAAAACCGAAGAGGCAGTTAAACTTGCCGAGACTTTTATGGGAATGATAAAGGGTGAAGTTACGGATGAGGAGAGCATAGAGAGCCTCGATGAGGCAGCAGCTCTTCAGGATGTGGCTCACATGCCGGCCAGAGTAAAATGTGCTGTGCTGGGGTGGAGAACCATGAAAGAGATGATTGAGAACCCTGAGAAGGCAAAGGACGGTAATACATTGTGATAGGTCAGGAATTGGTGGCAAGAAGGTGTATTACCTGCGGCAGTAATAATGTTAAGAAAATCAAAGCCGGTCAATATGTCTGTGAGTATTGCGGAAGCTATTATGAGACAGAGGAGAGTTTTGCAACAGCTGATGGTAAACCTGCTCCAAGAAATGTGACGGAAGCAATTAGCCTGGCAAAGCAGTATGACGAAAAAGATGATTTTTATGCAGAGCTCAATATACTCAAGGAATTTGAGGATGAAGGAGCAGACAACATTGTTTTTCTGATGTATCTTGGAATAGCATACAGAAGGTGTAAAATGCCGGAGAAGGCTTTGGAATGCTACGAAAAATGCAAGCTCCTTAACCCCGAGGACGCAAATATCTACGGAAATATCGGAACAGTTTATTTTACGCTCAAAGACTATAAAAATGCACTGCCATATTATGAGCAATGCATATCTATTATGAAGAAAGACCCTATGTCGTATAGCCAATCCGACAAAGCTACAAATTTGGCTAATTACGGCGCTGTACTTTATGCAAATGGCAAAAAGTTAAAGGGGAACAGGTGCATAAAAAGAGCGGAGTCCATGGGATATAAAAATGGCGATGCTTTGAAAATGATGGTCGGAATAAAGAAGATCATATGATAAAGTGAGCAGCGCCACTCGAAACATGAAATAGAGCGATACATGCCGACAGACTCGCGATAAAATGAGCCACGCAATACTTGAAATTTGCTGCGCGAAAGTAAGCCATGCCGACAGACTCGCGATAAAATGAGCCACGCAATACTCGAAATTTGCTCTGCAAATTTCTCGTTTACGCGGCATTCGCCGCATAAACAAAAAGAGATACTAAGCTACCCTTAGATGAGCAAGCTCCTCACGGGCATCTTAGTATCTTTTTTTGTATTGCGTGGCTCATTTTAACGCGAAAAAAAGTACCATCCCCATGGGATATACCCACGAAAACAGTACTCGGCGTGCACCGCCAGGGTCTCGAACCCTGGACAACCTGATTAAGAGTCAGGTGCTCT
>JAEEGF011871343.1_pt1 | contig 26728 bp, 17 predicted proteins | sample 9134171 | NCBI WGS metagenome assembly JAEEGF01 (sample SAMN16246542, study PRJNA631951) | gut metagenome | biome: gut microbiome; feature: rumen; material: AP-attached | host: Bos | place: Iran: Karaj | collected 2018-10 | reverse complement strand
ATTCCTCCGAATTTCCTATTAAACAAAAAACGCTCCGCTATGGATGCGCACTCGCGCGTAAGGTATATGTTGCATAAATGCAACCGCGCTCGGCGCGAGCATGTTGCGAGCAACATGCTTTTTTATGTGGGTTAATCTTCAAATTTCTTTTTTCTCTCAAAGCAGCCCTTGATGATCAGGCCGGTTCCGATAACGATTGGAACAAATACCAGCAGCAGGTTAACCAGAGAGGTGTGTGCGAAATAAATTTCTGTTCCAAGGACAAGGGATAAAACCATCAGGCAAAGAGATGAGATAAGACATCCCATTGTAAAACGGTTCTTGTTCACAACAACGGCAATCGCTGAAAGAATCAGCAGTACCAGTATGATGGCCGATGTGTTCACAGAACCGAATCTGTAAAAGCCGAAGGTAGAAATCCTTGCCATCCTGAAAAGCATAAAAAGTCCGATTACTACTAAAACCCCACCAAAAGTCCTTTTTGTCATGTCATTTTCCTCCACAGAAATGATATTTATTACTTAACGAAAGTATATAATACATGGCGGGGGTAATATATGTCAATGATTACGAAAAAAGCAGTGATAATCAGTAGTCCGCTACGATTATCACTGCTAAAAATCATACCTGAAATCCTATATTATCACATGAGTTTCTCATCATAGATGGCGCGCTGTCCGCCTACATATTTGGGACGATGTCTTGCGCAGATGATGGGGGCCTCACCGATCTTACGAAGGGAGATCCTTAAGGGCACCACAACATTGTGCATGTGCATGCCTATCATGGTTCCGCCAATATCAATGCCGGCCTCGGCCTTCTGATTGATGGTCTCCACCAGAACGGGATCCCTGAACCTCTGGTAGCATACTGTTGCGAAGGCGCCTCCTGCGTGATTGGGCTGGGGGATGGCATTGACCTGCTCGAAGCCGAAACGCTCCATGGCCTCTCTCTCCACCACCAGGGCCCTGTTTAAGTGCTCGCAGCACTGGGCTGCGGCAAATATGCCTTTTTCCTCCAATACGGGGATGATTCCGTCAAAAACTGCATTGGCTGAATCAAGGTTGGTGGCTGTTCCTATCTGGTCTCCCAGAATCTCGCTGGAAGAGCAGCCTATTACAAAAATGGAACCCTTGGAAACCTTGGCTGCTTCCAGAATTTCTTCAACTGCCTGACGGCTCTGGGCTGTAATTTCTTTAAAATCCATGACAATAATCCTTCTTGTGGTTTTTTATTTATTATACTTCTTATTTGCCTAACAATATACTACAATGTTGGTATTATAATAATACACAAAAATAATTATATTTTAAATACCAGATTATTTCGGAGGCCAGCTATGCTAACCTACAACCTCAGCTCCACCAATGGACCCAAATATCAGAAGCTCTATGAGCTGATAAAAGAGGATATTACAAAAGGAAACCTCAAGGCAGGGGACAAGCTCCCCTCAAGACGAAGCTTTGCCAACAATCTTGGAGTCAGCACCGTCACAGTGGACAATGCCTATGACCAGCTTCTTCAGGAGGGATACATATATTCCCTTCCGAAAAAGGGGTACTTTGTGGAGAATCTGAGTACTATGCAGACTCCCGGGGAAAAGCTCCGGAAAAAGACAGTAAGACCGGAAATCTCGGTTTCTGCGATTCCTAAGGATCATAAGGATTACTTCGATTTTTCCTCAGGAAGGCCGGAACTGTCCAATTTCCCTTTTTCTGTCTGGGCCAGGGTCAACAGGAACGTGATTGCAGAGAAAAATGAGGAGCTTCTTAAGGTCTCTTTTTCCACAGGAATATTACCCCTTAGGCAGGCCATAGCAGGGCATCTGTCCTCATTTCGAGGCATGGAGGTATCCCCGGAGCAGATTGTGGTGGGGGCGGGAACAGAGTACCTCTACGGTCTTATCATCAAGCTCCTGGGGAAGAATAAGAGATACTGCCTGGAGAATCCGGGATATAAGAAGATCAGGCAGGTCTATGATATTGAGGGTATAGACTACTGCTTTGCGGATCTGGACCAGGAGGGCATGATCGTTAAGGACCTGGAGGATAATAACGCAGATGTGGCACATATAAGCCCCACCCATCATTTTCCTACAGGGACCACCACCCCTATAACAAGGCGATACGAGCTTCTTTCCTGGGCGGGACGGAGCCCCGAACGCTATATCATAGAGGACGACTACGACAGCGAGTTCAGACTTCGTGGAACCCCGATTCCCACCCTGCAGAGTATCGACAGCTCCGAGAAGGTCATCTATATGAACACCTTTTCCAAGTCCCTGACCTCCACCATAAGGATCAGCTATATGGTGCTGCCACCCCATCTGGCCAAAAAGTATTTTGAGGAGCTGTCCTTTTTATCCTGCACCGTGTCCACCTTTGACCAGTACACCCTGGCGGATTTCATAGCCCGGGGCCATTTCGAGAAGCATATCAACCGCATGCGCATCAAATACAGTAAAAAAAGAGAGCAGGTACTTGCCACCATTGAGGAGATCCTTGGAAGCCCCGACACCGGAACCTATGAGATAGAGGAAAATGATTCCGGGCTTCATTTCATCCTTAAGCTCAATACTGACTATTCCGACAGAAGGCTCGAGGAGGAACTTTTTAAGAAAAAAATAAAAATATCCGCCGTATCAGACTTTTACCATGGGACAAGGGCTGAGAATGCAGGCAGATTCATCTTTGACTATTCCAACATAAATTTGGAAAAACTGCCCTCCGCCCTGCAGACGCTTAAGTCGGTGGCCTTTTGAATATATAAGAGAAATTTAACAATTTCTGTAATACTATTGTGATAAAATTATATCGTGAATACGTTATTTGTAACATGAGGGAAAGTATGGTGCAGCGGGATCGGGACGCAGCCGTTAAGACGGGAAACGTGGATGAGCTTACCGGGCTGCTTAATTTGACCGGAATATTGGATGTTATTCATAACAGAGGACAGGAGCTTGTATCCGAAGATGCTGTCATCATTTATTTGAATGTCATGAATTTCAAGGCCTTCAACCAGAGGTATGGTTTTTCCGGAGGAAATGAGTTCCTAAGGGGCCTGGCAAAAGAGATTCAGGGCATTTTTCCTGATGATCATGCGGCCAGAACCGGCGGTGATCAGTTTATCATTCTCGCAAAATCCCTATCAAAACAGGATATTATAGACAGATTAGCGGCTTTGGACGAAGCCGCTGTTAAGCATGAAAAAGGGCTGCACCTTCGCATAAAGGCAGGAATCTACCAGGCTACCGGCAAGGAGAACGACAGTGTCATCATGGTGGACAGGGCCAAGATCGCCTGCGACGATATCATCAGAGTCTATGACAAGGACTACAATTTCTACAGCGAAGAGCTCAGCAAAAAGAACGAGCTCAAGCAGTACGTTATAGATAACTTCGAAAACGCATTTAAACAGCGTTATTTCAAGGTTTATTACCAGAAAGAGGTAAGAGCCCTGACGGGAAAAGTCTGCGGCTACGAGGCCCTTGCAAGATGGATGGATCCCAAGTATGGAATCATCTCCCCCGCAATCTTTGTGGAGGTTCTGGAGAACGTTCATCTTGTTCATAAGCTGGATACCTACATTATTGAGCAGGTATGCCATGACATCAGACAGGATATAGAGTATGGCCTGGCTGTTATGCCGGTGTCTGTAAACCTGTCACAGCTTGACTTTGAGCTTTGCGATATCCTGGCAGAGGTGAATAAGTGCAGGGAAAAATACGATATTCCTGTAAACCTCATCAATATCGAGATAACGGAGAGCGCCATTGCAGCCGGCGAGAGCTTTTTGAACGACCAGATAAAAAGGTTCAGAAGTGAGGGTTATCAGGTCTGGATGGATGATTTCGGAGCAGGCTACAGTTCTTTGAACAACCTTAAGATCTATGATTTTGACATGCTGAAAATAGATATGAATTTCCTCAGGGACTTTGAGAATAATCAAAGGACCAAGGTCATTCTGTCCTCCATCGTAAATATGGCTAAGGAGCTGGGAATCCATACTCTGGCGGAGGGCGTTGAGACTACGGAGCAGTATGAGTTCCTTAGAAGGATAGGCTGTGAGAGGCTTCAGGGCTACCTTTTTGGAAAGCCGATACCTGTGGATGATATGGACTTTGACCAGGAATACAGCTTCGACAACTGTGAAGATGCTTCTTTAAACAGCTACTATGACAATATCGGTGCGGTGAACTTTATGGGAACCACTCCCCTTAGGGAGAAGAACATGGAGGTATTCAATAATCTTCCGATAGCTGTTATTGAGATAAAGGATAACAATATGAGCTTCCTCTATGCCAACAGCGCATATGAGGAGGTCCTTAGTTCCATTGGAATCCCCAGCCTTGCGGAAGCTGACAGAAGAAACTCCAATCATGATCTGACAGAGGTAAAAAGAATACTGGAGCTTTCAAGGAAAGCTGAGAAGGCCTATAACCATAGGGCAGAAGGCGATTTTATCGTGAACGGAAGTCTCCTCAGTACCAAGATCAGGTTCCTTTCAAGACATGGAGAAAAAGCAGCTTTTGCCATGGTTACCAGAAATCTCACCGTATACGGAGACAGCAAGCTGGCGGATAACATCCATGTGGCCATGGCCCATGTGTTTAACCAGTATTTCAGAGTGGATCTCTATGACGAGGACGGAACCGTTGATAACATCTTCCTGAACGGCGAGCAGCTTCCTGTTACCGATGTGGAGAGGAACGCTGTTATGGCAGTGCAGCTGTACTCAAATATGTACCTCTACAAGGAGGAAAGAGAGCGATTCAGAAAATTCTATGATATAACCACCGTCAACGACAGGGTTAAGGAGTCCGGAAGGCAGTATATCGTTGATTATTTTCACTCCGCCATACCCGGGGACGGAGGAAGAATGCAGATGTACATGATACTTCCTTTTTATTATAATAACAGGTGGAAATACATTTCCTGCTGCAGATATGCCGATGAGATCAGCGATGAGCTTATTTACGGCAACTGACACAGGGATGTGAAAATGTTGGGAGGAAGCGGCTTTTAGCCGCACATTGGGGTATGCTTAAGTTTTGTTTCGGAGCATCCGGTGCCGGAAAGAGCACCACGCTTTACAAGGGGGTAATTGACAGGAGTCTTGAGGATAATACCACTCAGTTTTTTATCATAGTTCCTGATCAGTTTACAATGCAGACCCAGATGGATGTGGTAAAAATGCATCCCCTGGGAGCAATAATGAACATTGATGTACTGAGCTTTGGCAGGCTTTCCTATCGAATCTTCGAGGAAACCGGCCTTGGCTCTTTTTCTGTGCTTGATGACGTGGGAAAAAGCCTTGTGCTGCGCCATGTGGCTGATACTCTGGGGGACAGTCTCCCGGTTATCGGAAAGAACATGCACAAGCCCGGCTATATCGACGAAGTCAAGTCTACAATATCTGAATTCATGCAGTATGGAATAGGAGACCGGGAGCTCTCCGTGCTTCTGGAAAAAAGCTCCGGCAAGGGGGCTCTTAGCTCCAAGCTAAAGGATCTTAAGCTTCTCTACAGCGAATTCCTTAAATACATAGAGGGCAACTACATAACCACTGAGGAGACCCTGGACCTTCTGTGCAGGGCCATCGACAGTTCAAAGATACTTAAGGACAGCGTTGTCATCTTTGACGGCTTCACCGGTTTTACCCCTATACAGTACAGAGTTATAAAAAAGCTTCTCGCAACCTGCCGGGAAGTTATGGTTTCTGTGACCATAGGCCCCGAGGAGGATCCCTACGCCGCCGGCTTTGAGGAGCAGGAGCTCTTTATGCTGGGTAAAAAGACCGTCCGGGACCTGGAAAAGCTCATGTACCAGGTAGAACAGGAGAATATGTCCGAGGTGGGAAGCCTTCCCGATTTTGAGACCTACAGGAAGCTCCGTCATGAGGGAGACTGCGGCGACATAAGACTTACTGGAAGGCCTGTTTACAGGCTTCGGGACAATGCCCCCGCATCTTTCCTGGAGGAGAATCTTTTTAGATACAACAGCAAAAAATACACGGACCCCATCGACACCATAGAGCTCTACAGCGCCAGTACCCCTTCGGAGGAGATAAGGCAGACCATGATCAAGATAAGGGACCTTGTCAGGGAAAAGAACCTCTCCTACAGGGATATTGCCATTGTCTGCGGCTCTTTGGAGGACTACGGGGATACCATCAGCAGACAGGCCCAGAAGTTCGGAATTCCGGTCTATATCGATAAAAATGTAAGTCTTATCCTCAATCCCTTCGTGGAATATATCACCAGCGCCATCAATATCGTTATTTCGGGATATAAGTACGAGGACGTCTTCCACTACATGAGAAGCGGAATGACGGATTTTACAAGGGAAGATACGGACATCCTTGAGAACTATGTAAGGACCCTGGGAATCAAGGGCAGAAAGCAGTGGGAGGATAAGTTCCTTCGCCGCATGCCAAGGCATTTTAAGAAAAAAAGTGAGGACCGGGACCTTAAGGACGTGGAGCTTCTTGCCAAACTGGAGGCTATGAGAGAGAAGATCACGGAGCAGCTTGCGCCCCTTTTTGACGTAAAGAGCGGAACCGTTGAGGAGATAACCTCCGCCATTGTGAAGGTGGTGGAAGAGAACAGGTCCGGTGAAAAGCTTCTGGAATATTCCGAGAGATTCAAAAAGGCAGGAAATACCAAAAAGGCCAGGGAATATGACCAGATCTATGACAAGATCATGAACCTTCTCATGCAGATGAACAGCCTCATCGGCAATGAGACCATGACCCTTTCTGAGTACAGGGACATTCTTGAGGTGGGCTTTGGCAAGATCGAGGTGGGCACCATCCCTCAGGATGTGGACAGGATAATAGTAGGTGACATTGAGCGAAGCAGACTCAAGGAGATCAAGGTCCTGTTTTTCATGGGAGTCAACGACGGTGCCATCCCCAAAAGCGCCGGGGGAGGCGGTATTCTCTCGGATATCGACAGGCAGTTTTTATCTGAGCTGGATACAGGCATAGAGCTGGCTCCGACACCAAGGCAGCAGATGTATATCCAGAGGCTGTATCTTTATATGAACCTTACCAAGCCCACGGACAAGCTGTTTTTGTCCTATGCGGAGATAGATAAGGAGGGCAAGTCCCTTCGCCCTGCGTACCTGATTCCCAAGCTTACCGGCATGTTTGAGAATCTCACGGTGGAAAGACCGGAGGATGGTTCCTTTGAGTCCCAGCATGTGTCTGCGGCCGACAGCTGCGGCACTCTTTCGGAGATGCTCCGTAGCTACGCTGCGGGAAGTCTTTTCGATGACAGGGCAAAAGAGTTCTATACCCTATTCAGGGTCCTTAGGGATTATACAGAAGGGACAGATCTTCTGGAAAATCTTAAGAGCGCGGCTTTTTCCCACTATGAGGATAAGCCCCTGGCCAAGGAACTGGCACAGGCTCTCTACGGAGCAATACTGGATAACAGCGTGAGCCGCCTGGAGAAATTTGCCTCCTGCTGCTACGCTCATTTCCTTAGCTATGGTCTGGAACTTCAGGAGAGAAAAGAGTTCAAATTCGAGGCTTCTGACCTGGGAGAGGTATATCACGATGTCCTGGAAAAGTATACTTCCGAGATAATTAACAGAAATATGGATTTCAGGAACGTGTCAAAAGAAGAGTCTGATGAAATATTAAAACAGGCTTTAATAACATGCGCTGACAAATACGGAAATACAATTTTACACAGCAGCGCCAGAAATCAGTTCCTTATCGACCGAATTTACAGGATTCTTTCAAGAACGGTTGATACACTAAAGTATCAGCTGTCCAAGGGCCGCTTTGAGCCTGCCTTTGTGGAGATGAACTTCCGCCAGGCCGGTGATATTGCGGACATCAACGTGGCCCTTTCTGAGGAGGAAAAGGACGGAATTATTCAAAAAATGAGACTTAAGGGAAGGATTGACCGCGTTGATCTATACGAAGATCCGGAGCATGTGTATATCAAGGTCATCGACTTTAAGTCCAGCGGATTGTCACTTAGCATTGCGTCGCTCTACCACGGGCTTTCCCTGCAGCTGGTCATGTATATGAATGTGGCCATGGCTCAGGAAAAGAAGAAAAATCCAAATAAGGAGATCGTGCCGGCGGCAGTCCTGTACTATCATGTGGACGATCCCATCGTTCCGGGGCAAGAAGATATGCAACCGGATGCTATCAATGAACTCATAAGAAACGAACTCAGGACCAAAGGCCTGGTAAATGGGGATGATACAGTGGTCCAGATGCTCCACGAGGGGCTGGATGGCAGGTCCGACGTCATTCCTGTGAAGATCCTTAAGAAGGGCGGCTATTCCAAGGAGTCCCAGGTGGCATCCAGTGAGGATTTCCAGTACATCTCAAGGTACGTTAATGACAAGGTCAGGGAGTATGGAACCAGGATCCTCAAGGGTGATATTTCGGTTAACCCCTACGAAGCGGGAAACAGGAATTCCTGCACCTATTGCAGCTTCAGATCTGTCTGCGGCTACGACGAGAAGATACCGGGATATTCGAAGAGAGCCCTTGATATGGACAAGGAAGCAGCGCTTGAGGCTATCAGAAATAAGTATAAAGAACAGGAAACTTAAGGTGTAAATATGGGGATTGAGTTTACAGAAGAACAACAGGCGGTAATAGACGCCAGAAAATCGAATATACTGGTTTCTGCGGCAGCAGGCTCCGGCAAAACCGCGGTTTTGGTAGAGAGGATCATCCAGATGATAGGTCAGGGCCTTGATATTGACCATCTTCTGGTGGTGACCTTCACCAAGGCAGCAGCTTCCCAGATGAAGGAAAAGATCACCAGGGCTATCCAAAATAAACTCAGAGAGAACCCGGATGACAAGCACCTTCAGAAGCAGGAGACCATTATCCACAATGCCCAGATAACCACCATAGACTCCTTTTGCCAGTACGTGGTCAAGAACAATTTCAACAACATCGGCCTGGACCCATCCTTCAGAGTGGGGGATGAGGGAGAGCTTAAGCTGATCCAGGAGGAGGTCATGCAGGAGATGCTGGAGCAGGAATATGCCCTGGCCAAGGACGGGGGCAATCCCGACTTTTTGTACTGCATGAACTACTTCGGCACCGGCAGCAGCGACGAGGCCGCCACCGGCTATATTATGGATATCTATGATTTTTCCATGAGTATGCCCTGGCCTGAGGACTATATCAATGACAGGATGATGGATTATGAGTGTAACGGCGAGTTTGAGGAGCTTTTCTGGGTAAAGGACTGCCTTACCACGGTAAAAAGGATCCTTGCCGAGTGCAGGGATGACCTTAAGGCTGCTGAGAAGCTCTGCTGCGACCCCGACGGCCCCTACATGTACGGCGACAATATCCAGGATGAGCTGGACCAGTTTGAGGCGGCTCTTTCCAAGGAAACCTACGACGAGCTCTTTGACGCAGTCAGGTGCATGGATTTTAAGACCCTTTCCAGAGCCAAGGATGACAGTGTTTCCAAGGAAAAGAGGGAAGCGGTAAAGGCCATCAGAGATAATATCAAAAACAAGAAACTTAAGACTGTCAGGGAGAAATACCTGGCTCTTCCCTCCGGGACTGTTGTGGATCAGATGAAGCTCTGCGACGGCGCTGTGAAGGAGCTCTGCAGGCTGGCTCTTAAGTTCAAGACTCTTTTTGATGAAAAAAAGAGGGAGAAGGGCCTTATAGACTTCTCTGACATGGAGCATTTTGCCCTGAGGATCCTGGTGGATCATCCCGGGGAGGAAGAATGCGCAGGCAAGACCTGCGAAGAGATAATAGAAATGTGCACCCCAACTGCGGTGGCCCTGGAGTACAGGAACTACTTCAGAGAGGTGCTAATAGACGAATATCAGGACAGTAACAATGTCCAGGAGCTTATTCTTAAGTCCATCTCCGGTGAAAAGCCTGAGGTCTCCGAGCGTTTCATGGTAGGAGACGTCAAGCAGAGTATCTATAAATTCAGGCTGGCCAGGCCCGAGATCTTTATGGAAAAGCTCGGAACCTATGACAAATCAAAAGAAGCCACCGACAGAAGAATAGACCTTCACAAGAATTTCAGAAGCCGCAAGGAAGTTCTTGATATCACCAATTATATCTTTGACAGGATAATGGGAAGGGACCTTGGAGGCGTGGACTACGACGAGGATGCAAGGCTTGTGCACGGTGCTTCGGGGGATCCCTATGATGAGTTATTTAAAGATGCTGCACCTGAGCTTTTGATGGTGGATACCACAGGAGGACTGGGTGATGCTGGCATGAACTCCGATGGGGCAGGAGAGAACTCTGATTCCGGGGAGAATGCTGATTCCAAGGCAGCGGAGGGCGGCTCCGAGGAGGCTTCTGAGACCTTTGATCTGTCTGACTTTGAGGGCTACAGCGCCAGAGAAAAAGAGGCCCTTGCCATAGCCGAGAGGATCCATGAACTTATGCAGGAGGCTCCCGGGCTCAGATTCGGAGATATCGTTATTCTCCTTAGGTCCACCAGCGGCTGGGATACCTGTTTTAAGAGGGTGCTGGAGAGCCAGGAGATACCTGCCTATGTGGAGTCCAAGAGCGGATATTTTGACGCCTACGAGGTTGCTGTGATGCTAAACCTCCTTTCTGTCCTTGATAATCCTACTCTGGATATTCCCCTGGTCAGCGTTATGCATTCCTGCATCGGAGGCTTTTCTGATGAGGAACTGGCGAGGATCAAGGTGGCAATCAAGGCTGATTCTGAGGCCGATGAGAGGGACTCCTTCTACAGTGCCATGGGAGCTCTGCTTAAGAACGGCACAGCAGATCCAGAGCTTCTTGAGAAGGTAAGGAACTTTGTGGATTTCATGGAGGAACTGCGGGATCTGTCGGTTTACACCCCGGTCCATGAGCTTTTGGAGTACATAATAGACAGAACCTCCTTTGACGCCTATATCAGCGCCATGCCGGGAGGAAATCAGAGAAAGGCCAACTTGGAGCAGCTTTTATCCAAGGCTGTTGCCTTCGAAAAGAGCAGCTTTAAGGGACTGTTCCATTTTGTAAGATATATCGAGCACATCAAGCTTATTCAGGTGGACTACGGCGAAGCGGGCATCATTGACGAAAACGCAGATGTAGTCAGGATCATGAGCATACATAAGAGTAAGGGTCTGGAGTTCCCTGTGGTCTTTGTGGCGGGCATGAACAAGAACTTCAACCTGCGGGACACCATGGGAGACCTTATCGCCGATGTGGACATGGGCGTTGGAGTTAAGTGCATAGACCTGGAGCACAGGCTTAAGTATGACACCTTAAAACGTCTGGTGATCGCGGACAAAATGACCAGGGACTGCCTTGGTGAGGAACTGAGAGTCTTTTACGTTGCCCTCACAAGAGCCAAGCAGAAGCTCATTATGACCGCCTCCGGCAAGAATCTGGAGGGCAAGCTTAAAAAGGCTCTTTCAAGGCTTCCGCTGATGCAGGAGCAGAACCTTTTGCCATTTTCCATGAGGCTTGGGGCCTCCAGCTATTTTGACTGGACCATAAATGCTCTGGCGGGACACCCTGCCTTTCGGGAGGTAATAGATAAATACGCCCTTGATCCCGAGAACTTCAACAGCTTTATGGTTAAGGACGGCACTCCTTCCCTTAGGATCACGGCCCTTTGGGATCAGGATCTTCTGGGAAAGATGCAGCTCAACGACATTCTTGGAAATCTCAGGAAGGAAGAGCTGGAGAGGGGCATAGAGACCGGCTATGACAAGGAACTGGCACAGCGCCTTAAGGAGAAATTTGAGAGTAAGTATGCCTTTGAGAATCTCAAGGGACTATATACCAAGACCACAGTTACAGAGCTCAAAAAGCATATGCTGGAGGAGATGGGTGAGGTCTTTGGCAAGGAGGCGGACTTTGTGGAAGAGGCTTCCTACGAGCCGGCAGAGACAGGAGAGGCTTTGGAAGCAGCTGAGACTTCGGATAAGCCTGTAAAGCGCCTGTCCGGTGCTGACAGAGGAACCGCATACCACAGGATCATGGAACTTCTTGACGACGAGGTATTCGGAAGAGAAGACGTGACGGAGAAAAAGATCTATGGCTGGATGATGAGACTTTCCGAGAGAGGGGTGATTCCTCCGGAATATCCCGGAAGCGTCCGCAGCAGGGATGTGATGACCTTCCTTTCCTCAGACCTTGGAAAGCGTATGGCAGCAGCCTACAAGGATGGCAGGCTTATGAGAGAGAAACCCTTCATGATGGGAATTCCCGCATCAGAGCTTGATTCAAAGTTCCCTGACCGGGAGACTGTGCTGATCCAGGGTATTGTGGATGCCTGGTTCTTCGAGGGTGATGACATTGTGCTTATGGACTACAAGACAGACAGAGTGGACACGGAAGAGGAGCTGACAGAGCGCTACAGCATCCAGCTTAAGTATTACAAGAGAGCACTGGAAGCAGCCACCGGCAAGAAGGTTAAGGAGATTTTTATCTATTCCTTCAAATTTGGAAAGGATATTCCACTTTTTGTGTAACATAATTGCTATAAGCTGAGAGGTTTTATTTCCAAATCCCCTCATATAGAAAAAAAAGTGTATGCCAGTGCTACCAGATTAGCGCTGGCATGTGCTATTATTGGGACAAAAATATTTTCGCTTTTATAATATAAAAAGCAGATCACGAGGCCCATGAAAAAGGCATAGGCCCCCTGGACAGGATTCATGTGATATATTCCGAAGATCGCAGAAGACAGAAGAATGGCCCACAGGGCATCCTTTACCACCATCATCAGTGAATTGTAGATGATGAATCTGAAGATGATCTCCTCCACAATGGGAGTGAATACGCAGTACAGAAGAAACAGCATAAAATAGGAGTCGAAGACTGCGAACTGATCCGCTGCTATGGTCTTATAGGAGGGCAGGTCCACAAAATGTGCCCTGTTGAAGGCAAAGGTCAGAGCAAAGGCCCAGAGACCTGAGACGAGCGCATATTTCACATATGTGGCTGCTTCGATCTTATTGGAAATATTCTGTAAATAGATTTTTCTTAAGGCTTCAATGTAAGCTTTCACTTTTTTCATCGCAAAATTCCATATTTTTCTATAATTGTATTGACATCAGGTGTCATCAAGTGTTTAATAAGTATGAATTTAATAACCGCTAGGGGAGCAATGCTGAGAGTGTACGTATTATACGTCTAACCCTTATTACCTGACCCGGACAATGCCGGCGTAGGGAAGCATACGGTTTTTATCTTAGAGATTATATCATAACCAGCACAGATTGTGGGCTTATGATTGTTTTTGAGGATAACCTCCCTTGAAGCGGATAACATCAAGGGAGGTTTTTTTTATGTATTTATTTCTGGAAAAAATTATTGAAGATGGAGAGACTACCTACAGCCTTACTCCGGGGGGCTATGCGCTTCTGGTGGTACTTATGGTGCTGGCAGCAGCTTTTGTCAGCTACTTCGTAAATAAGGACGGTAAGAGCAAAATGAGTATCAAGCAGATCGCTGTTTCTGCTCTGTGCCTGGCCCTTGCCTTTGTTATGTCCAATGTGAAGATCTTCAAACTTCCCATGGGCGGCTCCGTTACACTCTTCAGTATGTTCTTTGTAACCTTTATCGGTTATCTCTACGGACCGAGAGTCAGCATTGCTGCAGCCTTTGCCTATGGTCTTCTTCAGATGATAGTAGATCCCTATATTGTCAGCATTCCACAGCTTATCTGCGATTATGTCCTTGCCTTCACCGCTCTGGGCCTGGCAGGCTTCTTCTTCGAGAAGAAGAACGGAATGATCACAGGATACCTTGTGGGAATATTCGGCAGATTTGTATTCTCCGTGCTTTCAGGTGTGATATTCTTTGCAGCCTATGCTCCCGAGGGAATGAATCCTCTGGTTTATTCAACACTGTACAACGGCGCTTATATCGGCGCAGAGGCAATCCTTACCGTGGTTGTTCTCCTGATCCCTGCAGTACACAATGCACTTAACAGGGTTAAGGTAGAAGCCAACGAAAAGAGCTTACGCAAAACTGTTCAGTTGGGATGATTATCTATTAAACAGCATATTTGGAATACTTATTGTAATCGCCGGGTGTGAGCCTGGCGATTATTTTTATGCCCTCGGGAAGGTACTCGCTGGAGGATACCTTGCCGGCCTGGGTAAGGCTGTTTAGTATGCCGCCTTCGGAATAGGGAAGCAGCAGCTCGTAGTCTGCAAGGCCTTCCGCCAGCTTCCTCTCAATTACAGAAATAAGCTCCTCAAGGCTGTCGGTGTCCTTGGCGCAGATGTAGGCCCTGTCGTCCATGGACCTTGGAACCTCCATTACCAGCTGGGATTCCTCCTCCTGCTCCTTCTGTACTATATCAGATTTGTTAAAGACATATATTACGGGGATGTCACCGGCCCCGATCTCCGCCAGGGTCTCCTTGGTGACATCCATGTGATAGCGGTACTCCGGGTCAGAGAAATCGATGACCTGAAGAAGGATATCAGCGTATTTGGCCTCCTCCAGGGTGGATCTGAAGGCTTTGACCAGGGAGTGGGGCAGTTCACTTATAAAGCCTACGGTGTCAGCCAGCAAAAAGGGGCTGTGGCCCGGGGCCTTAATTCTGCGGACCGAAGTATCCAGGGTTGCAAAGAGCATGTCCTTTTCAAGAACCAGCTTCTCCTCAGTGTCCTGTCCGTCGCTTCCGTAGGTCAGGAGCATATTGTTAAGGATAGTGGACTTGCCGGCGTTGGTGTAGCCCACAAGAGATACTCTGGGAATGCCGGAGTTAAGCCTTCTGCTTCTCTGGGTGTCACGCTCTTTTTCCACGTTCTCAAGTTCTCTTCTAAGCTCAGCCATGCGGTGCTCAATTCGGCGTCTGTCCAGCTCCAGCTGCTTTTCTCCTGAACCCTTGTTGGAGAGTCTTCCGCTGCCGCCGCCCTGTCTGGAAAGGGAGGTCCTCATGTGAGCCAGTCTTGGAAGCATATACTGAAGCTGGGCGTACTCGACCTGAAGTCTTGCCTCTCTTGTTTTGGCACGAGCTGCAAATATCTGAAGTATGAGGCCTGTTCTGTCCATGACCTCGGTGTCCAGGGCCTTTTCCAGGTTCCTTAGCTGCATGGGGGACAGGGAATCGTTGAAGATGATGATGTCCGCATCAAATATATCCAGGGAGTTTTTGATCTCCTCCACCTTGCCGCTTCCGATGTAGGTACTGTTGTCGGGAGAGGACAGGGACTGGGTAACGGTGCAGGCAACCTCCAGGTCCAGTGCCTTGGTCAGTTCCCCTAGCTCATTCATGGATCTTTCGAATTCAAGGTCGCTTCTGTTTACATTAAGTCCCACCAGAATGGCTCTGGCTTTTTTTGTTTCCTGTACTATTTCGTGTAATTCTTTTTTCATTAAGCCTCCGAAATTTGTTACATAAGAAAAGGGAAGCCGGTGTACTCCAGGCTTCCCAGTATATATTGTTTCATCCGGTAAATATCAGAGAAGATGAATTCCGTTTTTGTCACATTTTGCAACCATATCCTCGGGCCAGATAGAGCACTGAACCTCACCGATATGTGCCTTTCTAAGGAAGAACATACAGATTCTGGACTGTCCAATGCCGCCTCCGATGGTGTAAGGAAGCTCCTTGTTAAGAATAGCCTTCTGGAAAGGAAGCTCTGCGCGCTCGGTGCAGCCTGCCTTCTCAAGCTGGCTCTTAAGGGAATTCTCATCAACACGGATACCCATGCTGGAGAGCTCAAGAGCGATGTCCAGAACAGGATAGTATACGATGATGTCAGCGTTGAGCTGCCAGTCATCATAGTCAGGGGCGCGGCCGTCGTGCTTGTCGCCTGAAGCAAGCTCGTCGCCGATCTGCATGATACATACAGCGCCCTTAGCCTTGGCAATGTAGTACTCACGCTCCTTGGGAGTGTTATCCGGGAACATATCCTCCAGCTCCTGGGTGGTGATGAAGAAAATATCGTCGGGAAGAATCTCCTCGATATAATCATACTGGATAGACATGAACTTCTCTGTCTTACGAAGCACCTTGTATACGTCTCTTACGGTATTCTTAAGGAAATCAATATTTCTGTCTTCCTTATTGATGACCTTCTCCCAGTCCCACTGGTCAACAAAAATAGAGTGGATATTGTCGGGGATCTCGTCTCTGCGAACAGCATTCATATCTGTATAGAGACCCTCTCCAACGTTAAAGCCGTATTTCTTAAGTGCATATCTCTTCCACTTGGCAAGAGAGTGAACAATCTCTGCAGGACGCTCGTTCTCGTTCTTAATATCAAAAGAAACGGGACGCTCAACACCGTTAAGGTTGTCGTTAAGACCTGACTCCGGTGTTACGAAGAGGGGGGCTGTTACTCTCTGAAGGTTGAGCCTTGTAGCCAGCATGCCCTGAAAGAAGTCCTTGACTGTTTTGATGCCTACCTGGGTGTCATGAAGATCCAGGGAGGATTCATATTTCTTGGGGATTTTAAGGTTTTCCATCTGTATAACTCCAATTTACCGATTTTTTTACTCATTACATCTTAAAACGTGAGTTTTATTATTGCAAGGGTTTTACTGAAAACTATTAGATATTTTAGCGTAAAAATCGATATTTAGTTCTATGCATTAGCATAATAAAGTATAAACTTTCTATAAAAAATTCGTAAACATTTCACGATTTGTTCACAAAATCCTATTTACAAATCCGGGACAAAAATGTATAGTTTTCTAAATCGCCGACCTAAATAACTATAACGATTAAGTTGGCGTTTGGTCAGTATTTGAAAGGAAGTAGAAAAAGATGGTAGGACACGTAATTAAAAAAATTATTATGCTCAATCCTGCTCAGGTTGAGGAATTCGTAAGTGCAGCAACCAAGTGCAACTTTGACGTGGATATATACTATAACAGATATGTGGTTGATGCTAAGTCAATTTTAGGAGTATTCGGCCTTGACCTTACTCAGAAGCTTACAGTTGAGTACAGTGGTTATGATCAGGGCTTCGAGCAGATGCTCAACACTCTGGCAGTAGCATAACAGCCGAAACAATTGAATATTAGAAGTGGTATACAGGCTCCCTATGGCATATAATGTGCCATAGGGAGTTTTTTCATATGGAGATTAAGATTTCAGTCCGCGGCCTGGTGGAGTTCATACTAAGGAGCGGCAATATAGACAACAGAATACATCAGACATCCCCGGATGCCATGCTGGAGGGTACCAGGATCCACAAGATGATACAAAAGAGCATGGGACCGGACTATCATCCCGAGGTGCCCCTTAAATACAGCTTTGACGCCGGCAGTTACAACCTGGTGGTGGAGGGAAGAGCAGATGGCATTCTGGATAAGAACTTTGACAGCCCCATTTCGGAGCTGGAGGCCTCCCAGGAGTCCTTTATCCCGGGAGATCGTTATATTCCTGTGATAGATGAGATCAAGGGCACCTACAGGGAGCTTCACAGGATGAAGGAGGCGGATCCTCTGCACCTTGCCCAGGCCATGTGCTACGGGGCCATGTACCTCAAGGACAGGCGCTATCCCGAGATAACCATAAGAATTACCTATTGCAATATAGACACCGAGGAGAAGCGCTATTTTGACAGGAATTTCTCCTATGACGAGATCATGTCCTGGTTTCTGGAGCTTTTGTCCAAATACCGCAAGTGGGCGGATTTTGAGTGGGAGTGGGAGAGCATAAGGACCGCTTCCATCAAGGCAGTGCAGTTCCCTTTTCCCTACAGAGAGGGCCAGAAGGACCTGGCAGCAGGAGTCTACAGGACCATTGTCCATGGGAAAAAGCTGTTTCTTGAGGCTCCCACAGGCACCGGCAAGACCATATCCACAGTATTTCCATCCGTGAAGGCCATGGGCGAGGGTAAGAGCAGCAAGATCTTTTACCTCACCGCCAAGACCATAACCAGGACCGTGGCGGAGGAGGCCTTCGATATATTAAGGAATAATCAGGGGCTAAGGCTCAAGGGCGTCACCATTACCGCCAAGGACAAGATATGCTTTCTTGGGGAGGAGGAGAGGAACTGTAATCCCGAGGCCTGCCCCTACGCCAAGGGCCACTACGACAGGATAAACGACGCTATTTTTGACCTTCTGACCCATGAGGACAGCTTCGACAGGGAAAAGATAACGGAATATGCACAGAAGTACCAGGTCTGCCCCTTTGAGATGTCTCTGGACATGAGTCTTTGGGCAGATGCGGTGATCTGCGATTATAACTATGTCTTTGACCCCTTTGTGTATCTTAGGAGGTTCTTTGCGGACACCACCTCCAAGGACTATATATTCCTGGTGGATGAGGCCCATAACCTCTTAGAGCGAGGCCGTGAGATGTACAGCGCGGTCCTTAGAAAAGAGAGCTTTCTGGAGCTTAAGAATACCATAAAGGAATATCACCCCAGCATCGCAGGGCACCTGGAGAAGTGCAATAAGCTTCTTCTGGAGCTTAAAAGAGACTGCGACGGCTGCAGCGTGGTTCCTTCCATAGAGAAGTTTGCAAATGCCTTAAACAGGCTCTCGGGCATTATTTCGGAGTATCTTGAGGATCACTCCGAGGGGCCCTGCAGGGAGGAACTTCTTCTATTTTATTTTGATATCCACAGATTCCTTGTGATCTACGACAAGATGGATGGGAAATACGTGATCTACACTGAGTTTGCGGAGGATGGAAGCTTTCTTTTGCGGCTACGCTGCGTGGACCCCTCCGGCAATCTTTCCGAGTGCATGGACAGAGGACGGAGCACCATCCTTTTTTCAGCCACACTTTTACCTATCCAGTATTATAAAAAACTTCTTGGAGGCAAGGAGGAGGACTTTGAGATCTACGCCAGGTCCATATTTGATCCTTCAAAGCTGGGACTCTTTATAGGGACGGATGTCACCAGCAAGTATTCCAGAAGAGGCCCTGAGCAGTACAGAAAGATTGCTTCCTACATTGACAGCATCATCAAGGCAAGAAGCGGCAATTATCTCATCTTTTTCCCATCCCACCAGTTTATGGAGGAAGTGGGGGAGATATTTGAGAATGAATTCTATGATGAGCAGACCACTGAGCTTCTGGTTCAGCAGGATTATATGAGCGAAGCCTCCAGGGAGGCCTTTTTGGAGCGCTTCTCCGCCGGAAACAATATCGATTTGTCCCAGCTTATCCACATGGACCTGGAGGTGGTGGAGGATAAAAATGTCCTGGGCTTCTGCGTTATGGGAGGCATATTCAGCGAGGGCATCGACCTTAAGTATGACAGCCTTATAGGGGTTATCATTGTGGGCTGTGGCATTCCCATGGTGGGCAACGAGAGGGAGATAATCCGCAGTTACTTCGATGAAATGGGGGATGACGGCTACGACTATGCCTATAAGTTCCCGGGAATGAACAAGGTTCTCCAGGCGGCGGGCAGAGTTATAAGAACAGAAGAGGACAGGGGAGTGGTGGCCCTTCTGGATGACAGATTCCTGCAGACAAGTTACAGATCCCTGTTCCCAAGGGAGTGGAAGGGGTACAAAACAGTTTCGACCACTTCGGTCAAAAACGCGGCGAGTCAGTTCTGGAGCGGGTTTAACCGATAAAATAAAGGTGAAAAACCGTATTTTATCATAAAAACAGAGGATTTTAGTTAACATATAAAATAAAAATATGTGTTTATGTAAACCAGTAATTGTATTGAATTGATACTAAAATAGATACAATTCTAGGAAAAAGCAGAAAAATCACAAAAATGTTAGGTGGAAATGACGATTATGTCATGTGGATAACTCTGTGGAAATTGGGGATTAGTGGAAAGGGGCAAAAATGAAAACCGCATAAATAGCGGTCTGGCAAGTTTTTAGGAAATAGAACCAAGAACCGTTAAAAAATTGTTATCTGACCGAATTGGTCAAGTGCTATATGTAAACCATATATAGTGGTGACACGGATGTCATTTATGAGAGCTGTTGACAAGTCAGCTTTTGTACAATAATATATGTTTAATATTTATAAAATAAAGGTTATGAGAAAGAGGAGTACATATTTACAGGTGTTTAAAGAGAATGTACCTGAGGACTTTGGTCTTCGCTGAGAGGGTACTGGCACTGAGAATATGGAAGGTAGCTTTTGAACCGGACGTCCAGAAATGGGTTTTACCCAACAAACGATCCCGTGTCATCCACGTTACAGGATGGAGCATTAATTGATGCGGCTTGAGGTAGGAGACTTTTTGTTTCCTATGAATTAAGGTGGTACCACGTTTATGACGTCCTTAACATTCTTTACAGAGTGTTGAGGACTTTTTTATTTCCACAGATTCCTCTGGCGCATATTTCATTGAAAAGGAGACAGATTATGAAGAAAGAACTGGCAAAGACCTATGATCCCAAAGGTATTGAAGGCCGTCTTTACTCCAAGTGGGAGGAAAAAAAGTACTTCCATGCTGAAGTAGACGAGACAAAGAAACCATTTACCATTGTTATTCCACCGCCGAATATCACCGGTAAGCTTCACATGGGACATGCGCTGGATAACACCATGCAGGATATCCTTATCAGATACAAGAGAATGCAGGGATACAATGCACTGTGGCAGCCCGGAACAGACCACGCTTCCATCGCTACAGAGGTTAAGATCATCGACACTCTGAAGGCTGAGGGCATCGACAAGAGAGATCTTGGTCGTGAGAAGTTCCTGGAGAGAGCCTGGGAGTGGAAAAAGGAATACGGCGGAACAATTATTTCCCAGCTCAAGAAGATGGGTTCATCCTGTGACTGGGACAGAGAGCGTTTCACCATGGATGACGGCTGTAACGAGGCAGTTACAGAAGTTTTCTGCAAGATGCATGAAAAAGGATATATATATAAGGGAAGCCGTATCGTAAACTGGTGCCCTGTATGTAAGACTTCTATTTCAGATGCAGAGGTTGAGTACGAGGAGCAGGCAGGACATCTCTGGCACATCAAGTATCCTGTTATCGATGAGGACGGCACTGTTTCAAAGACAGAGTTCATCGAGTTTGCCACAACCCGTCCCGAGACCATGCTTGGCGATACAGCTGTAGCTGTTAACCCTGATGATGACAGATATAAGAGCTTCAAGGGCAAGAAGGTTCTTCTTCCTATTGTTAACAGAGAGCTTCCTATAGTAGAGGACTCTTATGTAGATATGGAATTTGGTACCGGTGTAGTTAAGATCACTCCCGGCCACGACCCTAACGACTTCGAGGTAGGTAAGCGCCATAACCTTGAGGAGATCAACATCCTCAATGATGATGCCACCATCAATGCCAACGGCGGCAAGTTCGAGGGCATGGACAGATATGCTGCAAGAGAAGCCATCGTAAAAGAGCTTGATGAGATGGGACTTCTTGTTGAGATCGAGGACTATTCTCACAACGTTGGTACTCACGACCGCTGCCATACAACCGTTGAGCCTATGATCAAGGCACAGTGGTTCGTTAAGATGGACGAGCTCATCAAGCCCGCTGTTAAGGCAGTTAAGGAAGGCGAGATCAAGCTTATTCCTCCGAGAATGGAGAAGACATACTTCAACTGGACAGACAACATCCGTGACTGGTGTATTTCAAGACAGCTCTGGTGGGGCCACAGAATCCCCGCTTACTACTGCGACAAGTGCGGAGAGGTAGTTGTATCAAAAGAGGCTCCTACAGTTTGTCCTAAGTGCGGCGAGACCCACTTTACACAGGATCCCGACACCCTTGATACCTGGTTCTCATCTGCCCTCTGGCCCTTCGAGACTCTTGGATGGCCTCATGATACCAAGGAGCTTAAGTACTTCTTCCCGACAGATGTCCTGGTAACAGGCTACGATATCATTTTCTTCTGGGTAATCAGAATGATCTTCTCAAGCTATGAGAACATGGGAACATATCCATTCCACACTGTTCTTTTCCATGGTCTTGTAAGAGATTCCCAGGGAAGAAAGATGAGTAAGTCACTGGGTAACGGTATCGACCCTCTTGATATCATCGAGAACTACGGTGCAGATGCCCTTAGACTTACACTTATCACAGGTAACGCTCCCGGTAACGACATGCGTTTCTACAACGAGAGAGTAGAGAACAGCCGTAACTTCGCCAATAAGGTATGGAACGCTTCACGATTTATCATGATGAACATGGCTGATGACGCCAAGAGCGCTATCCACCAGGATATGCCCGCCGGTCTTGAGCCTGTTGATCACTGGATCATCAGCAAGCTCAACAACACCGTTAAGGAAGTAACCGAGAACATGGACAAGTATGAACTTGGTATCGCTGTTCAGAAGGTTTACGACTTTATCTGGGATGAGTTCTGCGACTGGTACATTGAGATGGTTAAGCCTCGTCTTTACAACTCAGATGACAAGGTATCCCACGAGGCAGCTCTCTGGACCCTCCAGACAGTACTCCTTAATGCACTGAAGCTCCTTCATCCTTACATGCCTTTCATCACAGAGGAGATCTTCTGCACAATGCAGGATGAGGAAGAGTCCATCATGATCTCAGAGTGGCCTGTTTACAAGGATGAGTGGAACTTTGAGGCTGATGAGAAGGCAATCGAGACCATTAAGGAAGCCGTAAGAGGCATCAGAAACGTTCGTACACAGATGAACGTTGCTCCTTCAAGAAAGGCTCTTGTATATGTAGTAAGTGACAAGGACGAGGTTCTTGATATCTTTACCAAGGGTAAGCTCTTCTTTGAGTCCCTGGCCTACGCTTCAGAGTCTGTTTGCCAGAAGGATAAGAGCGGAATCGCTGAGGATGCGGTTTCAGTAGTTCTTGCAGATGCAACCTGCTACATTCCTTTCTCAGATCTTGTTGATATCTCAGCTGAGATCGAGAGACTTACCAAGGAGCAGAAGAAGCTTGAGGGTGAGCTTAAGAGATCCCAGAGCATGCTCAGCAACGAGAGATTCCTTTCCAAGGCTCCCGCTGAGAAGATTGCTGAGGAGAAGGACAAGCAGCAGAAGTACCAGCAGACCTACGATCAGATTACAGAAAGACTTGCGCAGCTTAAGAAATAATAAACCGCTGCCATATGCTAAGTTATGGATAACGAGTTACTAGTCAGGGCCCGACAGCTTATTGAAAGGTCCGACAATGCCGAAAAGATAACAATTGCAGAGATTGAGGATTTCCTCAATATGATCCCAAGATTCGCAGAAAAGCATTCCGCCGAAGAGACGGATGCTTTTCTGGAGTATCTGGGCAATCCTGAGGAAAGCATGAAGATCATACATGTGGCAGGAACCAACGGTAAGGGCTCTGTCTGCAGCTATATCTCCTGGATACTGATGCGGGCCGGCTATTCCGTGGGAACCTTCACATCACCTCATCTTGTGAAGATCAACGAGAGATTTTGTATAGATAATAAGCCTATTTCGGACGGAGTGTTCCTGGTGGTGTTTATGGAGACTCTCCGAAGGATTTTCGAGTACAGGGACGGTGAGTTTTTCCCCACCTACTTTGAACTTCTATTTTTTATGGCAATTTTGCTCTATGATGTGTATCCGGTGGATTATCTGGTGCTGGAAACAGGCCTGGGAGGCAGGCTTGATGCCACCAACAGTGTTAAGAAGCCGCTGATTTCAGTGATCACCGAGATCGGCTACGATCACATGCAGTACCTGGGAGATACCCTTGCATCCATAGCCTCAGAGAAGGCCGGAATCATCAAAAAAGGCGTTCCGGTAGTATTTTTTGACAAGGAAAAAGAGGCCACCGACGTTATCAAGGAAAAGGCTCTAAGCCTTGATACAAGGGCGATTGCGGTGGAACGCAGGAATATCACCGATGTACATATTAATAAGGATGAACAGGGGAATAAATACATTGCTTTTTCATATAATTCCCTTTATGATAAATATTGTGGCCTAAGACTATCTACTTTAGCCAAATATCAGACTGAAAATGCCGCTTTGGCGATAACTGCCTGCGAGATCCTAAGGGATCAGGGGGCACAGATCAGCGAGCTTGACATTGCTGACGGCCTGATTAGCGCCAAGTGGGATTGCAGAATGGAAGAGATCCGGCCGGGAGTTTTTGTGGACGGAGCTCATAATATCGACGGAATAGACGCATTTTTGGACAGCGTATCTGACTTTGAGTGCCAGGGAAGGAAGCTCCTTTTATTCGGTATCGTGGGAGACAAGCAGTACACTGGTATCATCGACAGACTTCTTTCCAGCAGGATATTTGATTCTGTTTATGTGGCTGTGCTTAGCACCGAGAGGACTGTTTCCCTCGGTGATCTTAAGGCGGCCTTTGAGGATAGCAAGGACAGATTGGGAATCATCGGTGTTCCCATTAAATACTACAGCAACGTTCGTGATGCTGTTACGGATATCATTACCATCAGGAAGTCCGGGGATATGGTATTTGCGGCAGGATCCCTTTATCTTGCAGGACAGATAAAGGAAATTATTTAAGAGGATATTATGATAAATTTCGAAGATGAACTTAAAAAATTCAAGCCCAGCCTTGAAATAGAGGATGCAGAGGACATCATTTACAGACAGGACCTTGACGACATGTCCGACGTCATCGTTAAACTTCTTAAGGAAGCCAGTCAGGAAGCAGATACGGTAAAGAGAGGCAGATAATAATGAAGTGTTATTATTGCGGAGCCGAGCTTTCCAAGGACAATACCTGCCCCAGCTGTGGTGCCAAGGTAGGAACCTATAAGAAGATCAAGGGTCTTTCCAACAGATTCTATAATGAAGGCCTTGAGAAGGCAGGCGTAAGAGATATGACAGGGGCTATGGAGTCACTCAGACAGAGCCTCAAGCTTGATAAGAACAATATTAATGCCAGGAATCTTCTGGGACTTATTTACTATGATACCGGAGAAGTTGTAGCTGCTCTGGCGGAGTGGGTTATCAGTAAGAACCTTCAGCCCGAGGACAATCTGGCGGACTTATACATTGACGATGTGAGAAATTCACCGTCACTTCTCGACAATATCAATCAGACCATTAAGAAATTCAATATTGCACTTAACTATTGCAAGCAGGATAGCTATGACCTTGCGGAGATACAGCTTAAGAAGGTGCTTCAGCTCAATAAGAGACTGGTGAAGGCCCATCTTTTGCTGGCACTGCTGTGCCTTAAGAACGGCAAGTGGGACAGAGCCAAGATTGAATCCCAGAAGGCTCTTGAACTGGATACCGGCAATGTCATGGCCAAGAGATATCTCAAGGAAGCTGACAGTATGCTGCTTCCGGGAGAGAGCGGCAAGCTGGTATCTGATGTGGCATCTGATAACGACGGCTCCATAAGATACAACAGCGGCAATGAGATGATCATTCAGCCTGTGAAGAAGTCAGCCATTGCAAGATCAAGCTCCATCTGGGGCATTGTTCTTGGAATCGTGCTGGGTGTGGCAGCAGCATGCTTTTTGATCCTGCCCCAGAGAATTCAGAGTATCAACAGCAGCAATCAGTCCAAGATTGCACAGATCAGCGAGGAATCAGATTCCAAGTCCGCCCAGATCGTGGACTACGAGCAGAAGATCGGCAATCTTGAGAAGCAGATAGAGGAACTTCAGTCCCAGGTTACAGGCTACGAGGGTGTTGACAGCACATCAGCTGCCATGAACAGCCTTATGAAGGCAACTTCCGTATACTTCAATGATCCTTCCGATATTGAGGGTATGGCTGCAGCCCTGGAGCATCTTGACCTTGATGCCATTGATGAGAATGTTTCTGAGGAGTTTATGGAACTGTACAACAGTCTTATGGTTCTTGTGGGCCCTCAGCTTGCTACTTCTTACTACAACAATGGTTATGAGGCATACAAGCTTGAAGATTACGAGACTGCCATAGCCAATCTTTCCAAGGCTTATCAGTATGACAGCAACAATGTCAATACGCTTTACTATCTCGGTAATTCTTACAATGCTCATGGTGACACAGATAAGGCCAAGGAGATCTACGACAAGGTCGTTACAGATTTCCCGGGAACCCAGAGCGCAGCGGCTGCTGAGGCCAAACTTGCAGAGATAAACAACTCCGGTAACTAAGTGATTAAATAGGTATTTTTATTATAATGATCAATTTTTCAGATTTAACGTTTATATTCAGGTTTTTACCTGTTTTCCTTATAGTGTATTATCTGACACCCATAGAATTCAGGATGTTCACGCTCCTTGTAGGGAGCCTGACATTCTATGCTATCGGGGATCTCAGGCTTTTTCCGGTTCTTCTTGGAGCCGTTTTTGTCAACTTCTTGTTTGCAAGAGCCATTCACTCAGGTAACAAAAAGAAGCTTCTTCTGGCTTTCATCGTATTTGTGGATGCGGTGATGCTGATCGAGTTCAAGGCTCTTTCACAGTTTGTTGACAGTTCTTTAATGCCTATAGGAATCAGCTTCTATACCTTTAAGATGATTTCATTCCAGGCAGATGTTTACCTTGGCAAAGTAAAAGACAAACCAAAATTCATCGATACCGCTGCGTATTTTACCATGTTTCCTCAGGTGGTGTCGGGACCTATAATGCGTTTTTCGGACTTCGAAAGACATAGAGAAAACAGGACCATTCTCGAGATTTTTGAAAGAATCGAGGACGGTCTTAAGTTCTTTACAGTGGGTCTTGGAATGAAGGTCCTTCTGGCAGATCATCTGGCAATGCTCTGGAAGGATATCGGAACCATAGGCTATGAGAGTATTTCAACCCCTCTGGCATGGCTCGGTGCTGTGACCTATTCACTGGAACTTTACATGGATTTCTGGGGATATTCCCTGATGGCCGCCGGTGTAGGCGTGATGCTGGGATTTCCTTTTATCGTCAACTTGAGTCGAAGCAGCATGCCATCGTGCCCTCTGCG
>JAEEGF011440199.1_pt1 | contig 26728 bp, 20 predicted proteins | sample 9134171 | NCBI WGS metagenome assembly JAEEGF01 (sample SAMN16246542, study PRJNA631951) | gut metagenome | biome: gut microbiome; feature: rumen; material: AP-attached | host: Bos | place: Iran: Karaj | collected 2018-10 | reverse complement strand
GTTGGAAATACTATTGAGGATATAAACAATATATATAGTGATAAATATAACGCCCGGCGCTTCGTAATTGAAGCGCCGGGCGAAATTTTTTTATTTATTTGATTTTAATGATGCTATTTCCGCCCGGAGTTTTTCGATAAGGGCATCTTTTTCGGCAACAGCTTTTTCGAGGTCAGCCATTTTTCGTTCTTTACGGCTTTCCCAATATAAATAATCGGCACGATCTTGAGCTAATTTACGTGTAGCATAGTCTGTATTCTTGTTTAAAACTTCTTCTGCAACGTTACTCATAGTGATGTCCTCCATGGCGAGTTTTCGTAACTCGTCCCAGGTTTGAGCCTTAAATAATCTACACCAGCGCTCAAGTCCTGATTGCTTATCCGCTTTTGTAGCCATGTCTATCTGACTTAAGTCTATCACAAACAAAGCGATATTTGTATTTTAATTTCTATGATTAAATACTTTATTATGAAGTATGCTATAGGAACTATAAAGCGTCTTTTGTGGTATAATTAATTGGTTAAATGTCGTAAATCAAGAGAGAGGTTTGTCATGAGCGAGGATTCCAAGGAGAGAGGAAAGAGTTCTATAAGTCTTATTCTGCCTATCATTGTTTTCTATGTTGTCTTGATGGCAGTGATCGTCTTGTTTTCTGTGGTTCTTTTTAAATACGGTCTCGTAAGTTTTAAAACTAAATCAATTGCGGATTTAAAGCAGAGTGAATCTGTTTCTGAGGTTGTGGTAGATGATGAAGCAGATGAAGTGCGCATTGAAGATTCTGATGTTAACAATGATGAGAGCAATATAACTGATACCAATGTTGCTGAAAGTATCTCTGATGAATCAATTGCTGAATCTGCGTCTACGGAAACTACTAAAGAGGAATCCTCACCCGGCGAAATTGCGTCATCGATCAGCTACTCAGCCAACACCGATTTATCGGGATCCACCTCTTTATCTCCTGAAAGAATCGCATATATTTCTAACCTTTCATTAACCGGCAGTGGATACGAAGGCATCAAAGGAACCGGCAAATATAACTACGGTGAAGCACTTCAGAAATCCATTCTCTTTTATGAACTTCAGCGTTCAGGAAAACTTCCTGACAATACCCGTACCAACTGGCGCGGAGATTCCTGTTTAAAGGATGGAGCGGACAACGGTCTTGACCTAACCGGTGGTTTATTCGATGCAGGAGACCATGTTAAGTTTAATCTTCCAATGGCTTATACCTGCGCAATGCTTTCATGGTCTATGGTGGAGGATCCCGATGCTTATGCAGACAGTAAGCAGAAGGAATACGCTCTTAATAACATCCGCTATATCTGCGACTATTTTATTAAATGCCATCCCGAGGATGAAGTCTATTATTATCAGGTTGGTGATGGCGGACAGGACCATTCCTGGTGGGGCCCTGCTGAATGTCTTGAAGCAAGGATGGATCGTCCTTCTTATAAGGTTACTGCGTCCAATCCCGGTTCATGTGTTACCGGTGAAACTGCTGCGGCAATGGCTGCTGCAAGTATAGTATTTGAAAAAGAAGATCCGAAGTACAGTAAGCTCCTTTTATCCCATGCAAAGAGCCTTTATGCCTTCGCGGATAAATATAAATCAGACAGCGGTTATACTGCTGCCAATGGTTACTATACTTCCTGGAGCGGATTCAATGATGAACTTGCCTTTGCGGGAGCTTGGCTCTACAAGGCAACAAAGGATAAGGATTACTTAAAGAAAGCAGAAGATTATTACAGTAAGACAGGCCAAAACGAAAAGTGGGCTCTGTGCTGGGACGATGTAACCGTTGGTGCTGCACTGCTCCTTTCTGATATAACAGGAGATTCAAAGTACACCGGCTTTATAGAGAAGCATCTTGATTATTGGACTACCGGTAATAACGGTCAGAAGATCCAGTATTCTCCCAAAGGTCTTGCATGGGTTGATAACTGGGGATCCCTTAGGTACGCAACTACAACCGGCTTTATCGCAGCTGTTTACAGTGAGAGCAAGAACTGTCCCAAGAATAAGAAGGATACCTATTGGAACTTTGCAGTATCACAGGCAGATTATGCCCTTGGAAGCTCAGGAAGAAGCTATGTATGCGGTTTTGGAGAGAACCCTCCGGTTCATCCTCACCACAGAACAGCTCAGGGCTCATACGCTAATGACATGAATACTCCTCAGCAAGCAAGGCATATTTTAGTGGGCGCTCTTGTAGGCGGCCCCGATGCCGGAGACAACTATAACGACGAGGTTTCGGACTATAATAAAAACGAAGTAGCCTGCGATTATAATGCCGGCTTTACCGGGCTTCTTGCTAAGCTTTATACAAGATATCACGGCGAGACTTTAAAGAACTTTGGTGCAGTTGAAACTCCGGAAAACGAGATTTTCTGCGAAGCCGGAATCAATGTAAACGGAAATGATTTCGTTGAGATAAAGGCTTTTGTATATAATGAGTCTGCTTGGCCTGCAAGGGTTTCCAAAGATCTCGAAATGAGATATTATGTTGATCTGTCGGAGGTTTATGATGCCGGCGGAAGCGCGTCCGATATTGAGGTTACAACCAATTACATCCAGAACGCATCATGCAACGGTTTAACCGCCTATGACGAGGATAAGCATATTTATTATGTTTCTATTTCATTTGACGATGGCGCCCTTTATCCCGGCGGGCAGGATAGCTTTAAGAAAGAAGTACAGTTTAGGATTAGGAGCATAAATGGCGTTTGGGATAATTCCAATGACTATTCATTTGAAGGTCTTCCAAATAACAGCGTAACCACCGGTGATAGAATCGCAATATACGAAGGCGGAAAGCTGATATACGGCTCAGAACCGTGAACAAAAATGTCTTAAAACGGGCTCCTGCAATAAATATTTCGTAATAACTCAGAGGTTTTACATGAGTAGCATTAAAGCTTTTTTTGACAGTTTTATACCTAAAAGGATAAGCAACAGAGTAGTTGTGAACTTTGTCCGAACAGCAAGGGTTCTGGGTAAGCCCTCAAAGAAGAGTATTGCGGACAGCTTAAATACCAATTTTTTGAATATTTCAAATCACGAGGCAGCTATCGTAAAAGCAGGTGGATATATCGAGGACCAGGAAAACTACACCGATATGAAGTACGGCAACAAGACCATGCAGTGGTCGGGATGCGGCGTTATGGCGACTTACAATGCACTGGTCAACCTCAAAAGCAAAAAGTATCCTGCATTTGTTTCCTTGATCCCCGAGCTTATCAGGTATTATGAGATGCATGGAATTGTTTTTAAAGGCGCTCTCGGTACTTCACCACTGGCAATAGCGAAGTTCTTTAAGGAAAAGGGATTTGACGTTACGGTTTGCCTTAAGGAAAAGGATTTTGACTCAGTGGGTGAAAAATCAGATACCCTTATCCTTGCCCAGTACAACGACCGAGATAATATAAATAAGGGCGTACACTTTATTCAGATTTCAAAGGACAACGGAAAGTTCAGACCTCATAACGTTAACTGCGATGGAAGTATAGAAGAAGAGCGTGACAGCGTGACCGAGGTCATTAAGAATATAAACAAGGGAAAGGCGAAGGGCTTTTGTCTCATAGGCATTTCAGCCCCGAAGAAGGTATAAATAATGGAACTGTATATCGTTCGCCACGGCCAGACTACCTGGAATGAGAAGGGCTTGTTACAGGGAAGCATGGATATCGAGCTAAACGAATGTGGCAGAGAAGTTGCAAGAGAAATGAATAAAAGGCTGAAAGATGTAAAATTTGACGTAATTTATTCATCGCCCTTATCAAGAGCTTATGAAACTGCAAGCCTCATCAGAGGGGATAGGGACATTCCTATAATCAAGGATGAGCGCCTTCGAGAGATCAGTTTCGGAGAGCTGGAAGGCACTAATTACCGCGAAATGTTTAAGCCGGGAAGTAATTATATGACTTTCTTTACAGACCCCGGTGTATATCCCGCTCCTCCCAAGGGTGAGGATTTTAGGGATGTAATTAAGCGTATGGGAAGTTTCTGCGAGGAAGTCCTTTATCCTGCGGCAAAGAAATACGAGAGGATCATGGTTGTCGCTCACGGAAACGCCAACAAGGCCCTCATATTTAATCTTGAAAAGAATGATGATCTTAAGACTTATTGGGGTCCCGGACTTCAGAAGAACGGCGAAGCGGACATTTATGTTCCGGATGGAGATAAGTGGATAAGAAAACCCGGAACCGTTCCCGCAGTGGATGATAAGTGGGGAAAACTCTAAATTTGATCTTTAATGATAATTTATGTTTATCCATGATCTGTTTTTTTAATCTTTTTTTAATCTTGGTATGATATAATCAGACTTACCTAAAGAAGGATGCTAATATGGACAAGACGATCGCTCGTAGTTCTGCTTGTGAAACAAAACAGAATAAAGATCTGCCCGTTGTTTTAGCGCTGGTTTTTGGCGCCTTGCTGGTCCTTATTAGCCATTTTTGTTCTTGGTTTTTCTTTTTAAGGGTTGTTCCTAAAAATGTATATAGAAGCTATGAACTTGGTGAAGGTCCTGTCAGCGAAGACCCTGACGATTATCTTACCGGACTTCATTACTTTCATAAAAGCGCGGTTGTAGATGCCCATGACGTTAATATCTACGAAGCGGGAACTTATGAGATCAGGGTTTTTACATCAAAGGAAACATACATTTACGAAGCGGAAGTTTCCGATAATCATGGGCCGGAAATAGATCTTGCGAATTTCGGTCCGTCTCATAATGCCGTTTTTGACGGAAAGGATGATGAGGGTAATCCCACCTTTGAACTTGGTGTTGATTACAATATCAGCAACCTCTTTCAATGCATTTACGAGCCTTCGGGCTATTACAATGCTTTCCTTTATTGCGACGGAAAGCTTATAGGAAGCGGATCTCTTCGCTCTGATAAAAAGGAGTTGGGCGAGGAGAGATACAGTCAGTTTAAGCGTTTTGATACCGCATGCCTTGATGCCGGAAACGTTTTTAAATTCAGTGAAAAGAAGGTTTATGACCTTCATTTAGAGGCTGAAGATGAATTCGGCAACACCAGCGGAGTCGATTTTTCCATTAGGATCATTGATTCACTTCCTCCCGAGATTATTCCCTACGAACCGGGAAATGAGCCTTATTTTGCAACAGACAGGCCCTACGGCGCCGAGGATCTTGCTTTTGAGATAAAAGATAACTCGGGATTTTACAGTAGTGCTATAATAGATGGTGATGATACTATATCCAAGGTTTCGGTCAGCGAGATCGGGGATGCAGGCATCCTTCTTTATGCTGTTGATGAGGAGGGCAATGAGAACAGAGTTCTTGTTAACCTGCCTTTCGATGAGGCTCCCATATTTGTAGGCGTAAGAAACAAATGTGTTCTTACGGGAGAGGATGTCAATCTTCTTGATCATGTTATCGCCGTAGACAATACGGACGGTAATGTTACGGATACCATTACAGTTGATGATGATGGTTTCGACAGCAGTGTTCCCGGTTCATACAAGGTTAAATACACTGCTTGTGACAGTCATGGGCTTGAGACCACTATTGTCAGCGAGTTAACCGTTGGTGATGAAAAAGCAGGAGATTATTATCTGACTGAAGAAGAGAAGGGCCTTCTTTGCGGATATTCCTATTTCAGCTACGATGCCCTTGAGACTTATGATTACGAAGAGGCGGTTTCGCTTGTGGAGCCCACTCTTGTAAATATGATTGAACGTTTCGGTAACAGCGGCTACAGCGCCGGTTCGGGATTTATCTACAAGATCGATGAAGACTATGTTTATATCTGTACCTGTGTTCATGTTATCCAGGAACTTGATTCAAATATTGAGATCATGTTCTGCGATAAGGATTCCACCTGTATTTATACTGACAGACCGGATTATTACGTTCTTTCACCTGAAAACGAGATAGCTATGTTCTGCGTTAAGACCGACGACATCCCGGCTGAGGCTCTGGTTGAGCTTCGTGAGATTTATTGTGATGAAGATGTTTACGACGATCTTGAGCGCGGACAGGAGATCGTTGCTTATTCGGGACACTGGCTTAATAAGAACCCCGAGATCAGCAAGATGAAGATCGAGTACCTGAACGCTAAGTTCCTTGATGATGCCCAGAACTGCCTAAAGACAACCCATAACGTTAAGGCAGGCATGAGCGGTACCGCAGTGTTTGACGAAAAGGGCAGACTTGTGGGAGTTGTTGAAGGATACTTAAGCTATTGGGATTTTGTTCAAGGCAAGTATGTATATAGCGCATATCAGATGCGCATACAGGGTTTAAATGACCTTTACGAAAGAGCTAAGGCTGAGAATCAAACTCTTTCTTAATACATGGCCTTTTGGCCGGATTGGAGCACGAAAATGAAATTTGATATGCATTGTCATACTAAGGAAGGGTCCATTGACGCGAAACTTCCTGTTGAGGAATACATTCAAATACTTATGAGCAAGGGCTTTGACGGAATGATGATCTCGGATCATGATTCCTACAGCGGATATGAGTACTACAAGAAGATGGGACTGGACGAGAAATATCCCGATTTTACCGTTATTAAGGGCGTTGAGTACGATACTCTCGATGCGGGACATATTCTTTGCATCCTACCTAACCACATTTCCTTAAAGATCCTTGAGATCAAGGGAATGCCTGTTAAGCTTCTTATCGATATCGTCCATCACCACGGCGGTATCCTTGGACCTGCTCATCCCTACGGAATACGCTATCAGAGCTTTGTCAACACCATCAAGCAGCACAAGCAGATGATGTTCATGAAGCAGTTTGATTTCCTTGAGAAGTACAATGCCTGCGAGGATGATGACAGCAACCATAAAGCTGATTATCTCGCAAGGTCCTACAACCTTCCCGGATTTGGCGGAAGCGATGCTCACAGAGCTAATTGCGCCGGACTTGCTTACACAGAGTTTCCTGACAGAGCAAATATTAAGAGTAATAACGATCTTATTAAATTTATTAAGAAAGATGGAAAAGACGTTAAGGCCGGCGGAACATACTACGGAAAGACCGTTAAAAACAGGGTTCCTTTCATCTATGACATAATGATCCAGGCCTATTGGGTGTATAACAAGGGCGGCGGCTTCATTAACAAGGCCCGTCACAACAGACATCTTCGCAAGATGTACTTGAAGGAAATCTTGCATAGTTCGAAAGAAATTTAAAAATTTTTATTTTTTCTGCAACATTTATTTAATTTTTACGTTACATATTAAGAAAACTTAACTGTATTTCTGCTTTATATTGTGGTAACGTATAAAGTGTGCAAACAAGTTGTTGTGTTTTGTTTATTTTGACGGAGAAACGTCATTTTATTACATTTAAGGACGTTTTTGGATGATGATGGCCGGAAGTAACGTAAAAAAAGCAGAAAAAATATCTGACAAAAAAATTAAAAGACAGAAGTTATCTAAACATCAAAAGAGAACAAGGTGGGGCTCAGCAGCGTTTCTTATTCCAAGCGTTGCAGGCTGTGCGTTGTTCTTTTTCGTTCCTTATCTTGTGGTTATCTATTATTCCGTTCTTGATAATCCCATCGGAAAGCACTTTGTCGGCTTTGACAATTACATATCCGTAGTCAGTAACTCCGCCTTCAGAAGAGCCGTTACCAATACAGGCTTGTTCTCGGCGGTGGCAGTGCCCCTTGCGGTTTTGTTATCCCTGCTTTTGGCACTACTTCTTGACAACAAGATTCCTTTTAGGACTCAGTTCAGGTCATTCCTTCTTAGCCCTATGATGGTTCCCGTTGCGTCAATCGTTCTTATCTGGCAGGTTTTGTTTGACCAGAACGGTGCGTTTAATGTATTCATCCGTCATTTCGGATTTGCGGGAAATATCGACTGGATGAAATCCAATTACGGTATCGTTGTTGTTGTTTTCCTTTTCTTATGGAAGAACATCGGCTACAACATGATTCTTTTTATGGCGGCACTTTCATCGGTGCCCCAGGATATCATCGAGGTTGCAAGGCTTGAAAGCGCAGGAAGAGTTAAGATCTTCTTTATGATAAAACTGAGATACTTGGTAAGTACCATCGTTTTCGTTACGATCATGTCCCTTATCAACTCCTTTAAGATCTTCCGAGAGATCTACCTTTTAACCAACGATTATCCTTTCGAAAGCGTTTATATGCTGCAGCACTTCATGAACAACAAGTTCAAGAATCTGGATTATCAGATGCTAAGTGCCGCTGCCGTAATAATGAGTATTGTAATGGTCATCCTTATCGTCCTTTTGTTTAAGGCAGAAGAGCATTTCTCTAAGGATTTGGACGGCTAATATACTGGAACCGGATTAACCAATGGAAAACAAAAAACTTGATGACAATTTAATAAAGGACTCAAAACGATTTGCAGTTCGTCCGGAAGGTCATGGAAGGAGAAAAAAGATAATAAGAGCCATATGCGTTTCAATTGCAACGGTTCTTACGGCAGCCATATCGCTATTGTTTATGATGCCCATCATCCTTACAATAACCAACTCCTTCATGTCTCCGACGGAATTTGCCGCAAACTACGGAGCAATATTTGCAACTACGAAGTCCGGCGGAAGGCAGTTCGTATCGGAACTTGTTAACTTAAAGTTCATACCCGATATGGTCAGCTTTTCCCAGTACGCAACAGTTCTTTTAAAGAGTAAGGATTATCTTTTAAAGTTCTGGAACTCTATGATACTGGTACTTCCCATCATGATCTTTCAGCTTATGGTTGCGGCTTTTGCGGGATACGGTTTTTACAGATATAAGGGAAAGATAAGAGGCGTCATATTCTTCGCCTACATCATCCTTATGCTGATGCCTTACCAGGTTACACTGGTTCCCAACTATCTTGTGAGCAATTGGCTTGGACTTCTTGATTCCTATTGGGCTATATGGCTCCCCGGAATCTTCAGTCCATTCTCGGTTTACCTGATAACCAAGTACATGAACCGAATCCCGATTTCCTGTATTGAGGCAGCCCAGATCGACGGAGCGGGAGAGTTCAAGATCTTTACAAAGATCGCACTTCCCATGAGTAAAGGAATCATAATGTCCACGGGCATTTTGGTATTTATCGATTATTGGAACATGGTTGAGCAGCCCCTCATCCTTTTGTCAGATCCGGAAAGATACCCCTTGAGTGTTTACTTAAGTAAGATCAATGCCGGAGAAGTTACACTTGCATTTGCTGTCGCTACGATCTATCTGATCCCGACCTTGCTTGTATTCCTATACGGAGAAGAGTATCTGGTTGAGGGAATCACTTATCAGGGCGGCGTTAAAGCCTGATCGCATATTAGGAGAGAATTGAAAGGAAAGAAAAATGGAAGACTTTACTACAAGAAAGAAAGAGGAAATGGATCCTCAGGAAAAAAGCTTCAGAAGAAGAAAAGATATCATCAAAAACTTTATTATAGTTTTTCTTGTTATCATGCTGGTGCTCACATTCTTTTCAAACACTATCATGAACTATTCCCTTCCGAAAGTTGCGGTTCAGTATATTGAAAGCGGAACTATCACATCGGTTATTCGTGGTCAGGGAACTGTTGAAAGCGGCGATCCTTACAATGTAATGGTAAAGAACATAAAGACCGTCGGAAGCATTCATGTTAGAGAAGGCCAGGAGGTTAAGGAAGGAGATCTTCTTTTAACTCTTCAGGCAGAGGACAGCGAGGAACTTACTGCAGCAAAGGACAAGCTGGATGAAGCTAAAGCAGCTTACGACCAGATCCTTCTTTCCGATGCCGTAACCGCAGCGATCATTTCTTCAACTCAGGGTACTTTTAATGTTGATGAATACAGAGCAAAGATCTCTGCGGCTCAGACCGCTGTCACTGCAGTTGAAAAGACTGTTGCAGAAAAGCAGAAAGTAGTTGATGACCTTAACAATCAGAAGAGCATCACATCCGTACAGAAAGTTACAGAAGCAGAGAGAACAAACGAATCAAATCTTCGCGCAGTTGTTACTCAGAAAGAGAGTGCAAAGGATTCCGCGGCCGAGGCTCTTACAAGTGCTAATGCATCTTTAGCTCAGGCGACTGCAGCAGTTAATACAGCAACGGCAGCTCTCGCAGCAGCACAGGCAGCAAACCCTCAGGTTCAGGCTGATATTGATGCGGCAACTGCAGATCTCGCAACAGCAAACGCAGCTCTCGCTTCAGCTCAGTCAGCAAAGAACACTGCTCAGTCAAACTATGACGCAGCTGTTTCTGCATACAACACTGCTTATAATGCATGGAAGCCTGTAGCGGATGCAATCACAAAGAAAGAGAACAATATTTCAGATACAGTTACCAGCCTTGACAACCAGCTTGCTCAGGCTCAGATCGCTCTTGATAATGCAAACAAAGATCTTACTGCAAAGAAAGATGCTCTTACAGAGCTTATTGCAAACATCGGAACGATCAGAAGTCTTAATGATGCTCAGGAAGCTATCAACAAGGCTCAGAAGGAAGTTGATAAGTATTCTGAAGTCAGCGGCGCTGCAGAAGTAAAGGCTCCTATCAACGGTACAGTTTTAAGCGTAAACGTTCAGTCCGGAAAGAAGACTTCAACCGATGAAGCGGTTGTAGTTCTTCAGCCTGAAGGACAGGGCTTCTTGATGAAGTTTACTCTTGAGAATGATAAGGCAAAGGGAGTATCCGTTGGTGACCCTGCTGAAGTAACCAATTCATGGTGGTACAGCGATGTAAAGGGTACTGTTGCTTCAATCCGTCCCGACAAGTCTAATCCTAACAGAAACAAGGAGATCACACTTAGCCTTGAAGGCAGCCTTACCCAGGGTCAGCAGCTTACAATGCAGATCCAGTCAAGAACTCAGAACTACGACCTTGTTGTTCCTTCAAGCGCAGTTCACAACGATACCAAGGGTGACTTCATTTTGGTTTGTGAATCAAAATCAAGCCCTCTCGGAAACAGATATTATGCAGTAAGATACGATGTTGAAGTTCTTGCTTCAGACGATACCAAGACAGCTATCAGCGCCGGCATCATGGGATATGAGTATGTTATAACTACAGCCAGCAAGCCCATCGAAGCAGGTTCGGAAGTAAGACTTCAGGAGTAGCATAGAATGAAACTCACAGGCTTTACAAAGAAAAAGTTAATAGCCCTTTGTACAGCGGTTTTGGGACTTGTTATCTTTGGACTCTTCAGACTATTTGCAAACCTCGAGATAGGTAAGCTTCCATACACGGATGTTGCCGAAACCTGGGGAGCCGGAGAACATTATACATTGGCTTCGGTATATTTTACTCCCAGCGCTTTAGCTGACAGCGAGAAGCTAAAATATCTTCATTATGAGATTGATACAAAGCTCAAGGCTGATTCCATTGATGTGGATTCTGAGAGTGAATCCGCAAGGCTTACGGCTTCCGCATTTTTTGCTCACGGATCTCTTAATGTATCCAGCCCATCCGTTAAGTCAACTACCTTGAATGCTATGGGTGTCTGGGGAGATTTCTTCAAGATCCATCAGCAGGATATGATAACAGGCGGTTATTTTGATGATAATGACCTTAACAGCGATTATTGTATCCTTGATGAGGAAGCGGCTTGGAAACTTTACGGCTCCAATGATATCGCCGGAAAGTATCTTTATGTGGGAGACAGTCCTCTTGTTATAAGAGGTGTTTTCAAACAGCCCGATGACAAATTAAGTACAAAGGCCGGGGCTACCGGAGGATTTTGCTATGTATCTTATGATTACTTAGCTCAAAACGGTAACTGCCACGACATTAGCTGTTACGAGATCATAATGCCTAATCCGGTTCCGGGTTACGCGGTTGAAAAAGTACAAAAGCAGCTCGCCATGTCGGAAGATGAAATTGAGATAGTTGAAAATACCGGTAGGTTTAAATGGCTCAATAGTATTAAGAACCTTAAGGGCATTTCCATGCGCGCTATGCGCACCAAACCTATAGTTTATCCCTGGTGGGAGAATGTAACCCGCGTAAAAGAGGATAAAATTTCGGTATTAACACTTATATCCGTTTTGGGTATAATATATGCATGTACCGTTGTACTTGTGGTGCTTGTAATATGGTTTATCCAGAACAAAGACATAATCGCTCACAACATAGTTCTTCTTTATGAGAACGTGAGAGATTCAATCTACAGAAAACAACAAAAGAAAAGAGGAGAATTATGAAAAACGTATTAGTTAAGAAAATTCTTTCCGCTGCTCTTGTTTTAGCACTTACAATTCCCCTTGCGGGCTGTGCCATTATCGGCGGTGGCAAGGAAGGCGGTAGCGGAAGCGGAAACGGCGGAGGCATTTTCAGCGGAGGCGGAAAAGACAATAATAAAGTCTCAAGCGAAGATGCCAAGAAGGGTGTATTTACATACAATGAATTCAGCCTTGGAAACAAACCTGCCGGATCCAATGGCGGGTATATAAATGTTGATGCAATTGCATCTGACGGAACCAACGGTTATGTAGTTTCTACTGCCACAAGCTATGATGACTCCGGTAATTCCGTGAATACATCAACCCTTACCGCTGTTGATACAAATGGTAACGTACTTTCAACAAACACTATGGAGTTCCCTGACTTTAGTTCTTACAAGACTGTTCAGGATGGCATTACCGTTACTGAGCAGTATGAGGGCACAAACCTTCAGAATGTTCGCGAAGTCGGCGGTAATTTTGTAGGTCTTGTTAATTTCAATTTCTATTATTATGACGAGGATTGGAATTACTATGACGGCGGCGCTGTAATGCTTTGCTCATGGGATAAGAGCGCAAAGCTTCTTTGGAGCTGCGATCTTAAGCAGAACCTTAAGGCAAGCTACTGCAATGTCAATTCATTATTTGCTGTCGGCGATCAGATTTACGCATACGTTGAAGCATACACTGCAAACGACGAAAATATCAGCGGAATTCTTACACTTGATCAAAACGGTAACATTTTAAAGAATACCAAGGTTGATCCAAGCAGCAATCTGAGCAATGTAATTGTTGATAAGAATGGAAGAGCAATTGCATTCCACTATGACGATCAGTGGAACACCGTTGCAAGCTATTATGATATCAATACTTTAACCTATGGTGAGACTGCGGCGATCCCTGATTCAGTACTTGCCAATGGTTATTATAGCATCAAGCCCGGCTTTGATACCGATTTCATGTTCACAAACTCTAACGGTATCTGCAAATTTAATGTCGGAGATACAGATGTTAGCTTAGTTATGAGCCCTATAAATTCCGATCTTCAGAGCTACGGAATTGACAATTATGCATTCATTGACGAGACACATTTCATTGCTTCATATTCAAACATTGAAAACTATGAAACCTGTGCCGCAGTATTTACCTATGTGGATCCTAAGGATATCCCCGATAAGGAGACTCTTTCACTCGCAGTTTATTATCTTGACGGAGATGTAAGAAGCAGAGTTATTGATTTTAACAAGACCAATGACAAGTACAGGATCGTTGTAAAGGATTACTCAATTTATCAGACAAACGATGACTGGACTGCAGGCTTTACTCAGTTCAATAACGACGTACTTGCAGGTAATGTTTGTGACATCATCATGATGAGACCCGATCAGGGCGCTGATCTTGATATGCTTGCAAAGAAGAAGCTCCTTGTTGATCTTGATAAGCTTATTGCAGAGGACGAAGAGCTCAAGAACTATTCTTACCTTACAAATGTATTTGATGCATATGCTATCCAGGGTAAGCATTACCTTGGTGTACCCAGCGTTAATTACCAGAGTTACATGGGAAGCTCCGATATCTTTGGAAATGCTGATCATGTTTCCATCTCTGATTTCGTTAATATCGTAAAGAGCCAGGGCGCAGGAACTCAGTTCAGTGATTACATTGATCGTGATTCCTTCATGAGCATTGCACTTAACTATGACGGGGCAGAGTTTATCGATCCCGCTTCTCAGAAGTGTGATTTTGACAGTGAGGATTTTGCAACTCTTCTTGAGTATGCAAATACTATCCCCGAAGAGTACGTTTATGATGAGTCTACGTACTATGAGGATTATAACGACCAGTTCAGAAGCGGCAAGACTCTTTTATACAGTGTTTATATAAACAATCTTAGGGATGTTAATTACTTTAAGTATTCAATGTTTAACGGCAAGGGTATTCTTGTAGGATTCCCTACCAGAAACGATCAGGGCGGAATGTTCTATACCGATGATGTTCCTTTTGCTATAACCAATGGAAAGCATCAGGATGGAGCATGGGAGTTTGTAAGATATTACCTTACTCCCGATTTCCAGGATAACCTTAGCTATTCAATCCCCGTTCTTGAGAGCTCATTTAATGATTGGGCTGCAAAGGGAATGGAAAAGGATTACTGGGAAGACGAGAACGGTATCAAGCAATACTATGAACAGACCTATTATATTGATGGTATTGAACATGAGGTTCCTACTCTCACCGCAGAAGAAGTAGAAGAGCTTAAGAATATCATCAAGAGCTGCAAGAAGGCTTCTTATACCAACGAGCAGGTTAAGTCAATTATCGAGGAAGAAGCATCTGCTTACTTTGCGGGTTCCAAGACTGCAAAGGATGTTTGCTCAATCATCCAGAGCCGTGTACAGCTTTATCTTAATGAGAATAATTAAATGAAAAACTGTGTACTTATATGTGCAGGGGAGCCCGACTTGGGCTCCCTTTCACGCTTTATTTATAATAATCCAAATTCATATGTGGTCTGTGCCGATGGTGGCGGTATGATCGCCCATAAAGAGGGCGTTGTGCCGGATCTTATCATCGGTGATTTTGATTCCCTTCACAGTGATCCTTTAGAGTTCTTTCCAAAGGATATGTTCCCCAATCTGGAGGTTATTACCCTTCCAAAAGAGAAGGATGATACGGATACTCTTGCAGCTATTCGAGAGATAGCAAAGAGGGGCTTTACCGAGCTTGATATTTTTGATGCTGCCGGCGGAAGGATCGATCATTATATCGCAAACATGCAATGCCTTTTATTTGCTAAGCGTCATGGGATAAACGCAAGGATAAGGGATTGCAATTCCTATTTATTTGTTATCGAGAATGAGACAGCAGAAGTGACCGGAAGATTCGGAACGGTTCTATCTGTCTTTTCAATGGGAGACCTCGCCAAGGGGGTTACGATAAAAAATCTCAAATACGAAGTGGAAGATATAGAGATCAAAAATGATTTCCCCATTGGTGTATCCAATGAATTCCTTGAAAACAATGCAGTCATCAGCGTAAAAGAGGGCGCACTTCTTGTTTATGTTCATGATGACTCTTCATCTCATGTGATTGCAAAAAACTAAGGCTTAGTGTATAATTTCTAAGGTTTGAACGTTACCGCAGACGCGGATTTGGGGCATGACCCCGTATAAATCAGAAAGGAAATATAACATGAGTAAAAAACCTGTTGTATTACTTATCCTTGACGGATATGGACTTAATGACAAGACAGAAGGCAACGCAGTGGCTCAGGCTAAGACTCCCGTTGTTGAAGGTCTTATGAAAAACTATTCCTTCGTAAAGGGAAATGCCAGCGGAATGGCAGTCGGGCTTCCCGACGGACAGATGGGTAACTCCGAGGTTGGTCACCTTAACATGGGTGCCGGCCGTATCGTATATCAGGAGCTTACACGTATCACCAAAGAGATCCAGGACGGAACATTCTTCGAGAATCCCGCTCTTAAGAAGGCTATGCAGAACTGCAAGGACAAGAATTCTTCACTCCACTGCTTCGGTCTTTTATCAGACGGTGGCGTACACAGCCACAATACTCATCTCTACGGACTTCTTGAAATGGCTAAGAGAGAAGGTCTTGAGAAGGTTTATGTACATTGCTTCCTTGACGGAAGAGATACTCCCCCTCAGTCAGCAAAGGGATTCGCAGAGGATCTTGAGGCTGAGATGAAGAAGATCGGTGTCGGTAAGATCGCATCTGTTTCAGGTCGTTACTACGCAATGGACAGAGACAACAACTATGACCGTGTTGAGAAGGCATATGTTGCTCTTACCAAGGGTATCGGAAACGAGGCTGTTAGCGGCCCCGCAGGTATCCAGGCTTCTTATGATGCGGGCGTTAACGATGAGTTCGTTGTTCCTTTCGTTGTAAAGGAGAACGGTGCTCCCGTTGCTACCATCAATGACGGTGACTCAGTTGTATTCTTCAACTTCCGTCCCGACAGAGCTCGTGAGATCACTCACTGCTTCTGCGATGATACATTTGATAAGTTTGACAGAGGCGCAAGAAAGAACATCGAGTATGTTTGCTTCTCTGAGTATGATCCTACCATTCCTAACCATGAGGTTGCTTTCCACAAGGTTGAGGTTACCAATACCTTCGGTGAGTGGCTTGCAGCAAAGGGTAAGAGACAGGCTCGTATCGCCGAGACCGAGAAGTATGCACATGTTACATTCTTCTTCAACGGCGGTGTAGAGGCTCCCAACCCAGGAGAGGACAGAATCCTTGTTGATTCACCCAAGTATGTTCCCACCTACGACAAGAAGCCCCGTATGAGTGCTTATACCGTATGCGATAAGCTTTCAGAGGCAATCACCAAGAAAGATGAGAACGGCGAGCCTTACTATGACGTTATCATCTGTAACTTCGCTAACCCTGACATGGTAGGCCACACCGGTATCCTTGAGTCAGCTATCGAGGCTGTTGAGGTTATCGACAAGTGCGTAGGTGAAGTAGTTAACTTTGTAAACGAAGTAGGCGGAGCAATGTTTATCTGTGCTGACCACGGTAACTGCGAGCAGCTTATCGATTACGAGACAGGAAAGCCTTGGACCGCTCACACCACCAATCCCGTTCCTTTCATCCTTATCGGAGCAGGAGATGTTAAGCTTCGTGAGGGCGGATGTCTTGCAGATATCGTTCCCACCCTTATCGATGTTATGGGCGAGGAGCAGCCTGCAGAGATGACAGGTAAGACTTTGATCGTACATTAAAAATATACTTGCAATATTGGTCTTTCTATGGTAATCTAATGAAGTTGACGCGCTTTGTGTATATTTCAAAGCTGACTTAAACTGATTACAGAGGTTGATAAAATGGTATTAAGAACTATTCTTACTGTTGTATTTATTATAATTTGTATTGCCCTTACACTTATCGTTCTCATGCAGGAAGGTAAGTCAGCAGGACTCGGCGCAGTAGCCGGAGCAGCTGAAACATATTGGGGCAAGAATAAAGGCCGTTCCATGGAGGGCCATCTTGTCAGAATTACCAAGATTCTCGCAGTACTTTTCCTTTTACTCGCGGTTGTTTTGAATCTTAACGTATTCTAAATGATGACTTTAGCGCTCCTCGGTAACGGGGAGCGTTTTTTACTATAAAACCGCTCCGATAAGGTGTTAATTATGGGAAAAGAGAAAGAGTCATCAAGACTGATAGCTAACAATAAAAAAGCGTTTCATGACTATTTTGTTGATGAAACTTATGAATGTGGTATAGTGCTTGTAGGTACTGAAGTTAAATCCCTTCGCATGGGCAAGTGCTCCATTAAGGAAGCATGGGTTCGTGTGGATGATCATAATGAAGTATGGATCTACGGCATGAATATCAGCCCTTATGAAAAGGGTAACATCTTTAACAAGGATCCTCTTCGCGTGCGTAAGCTTTTAATGCACAAGGCAGAGATCAACAAGCTTCTTGGAAAAACCAAGGAAAAGGGATATACACTTGTTCCCATCGAGGTTTATTTCTCAAGAGGTAAGGTTAAAGTTAAAGTAGGTCTTTGCCGTGGTAAGAAGCTTTACGATAAGCGTGAAGATATTGCCAAGAAGGACCAGAGAAGAGAAGCAGAGAGAGACTTTAAAGTTTCTCTTAAGATATAATTTGCTTACAATTTAATATGGGGTAGTAAAGGTTTCGACAGGGGCTTTGCAGCTGGAGAAGCTATCCGGTGCGATCCGTTAATCGCAAACTTAAATATAAACGCTGACGAAAATCAGTACGCATTTGCAGCGTAAGCTGTAAGTGACGCCGCTCTGCGGCTCGTCTGTCCCGGTGCACTCACACATCGGGGTACAGGCGTCAAACATGTGAGAAACGACTTGCGTTAAGCTTTGCGCGCATGGGCGTATCATGAAGCTACCTTCCTTTAAGGTTTGTCTGTGGGGCTTAAAGGGAGGGAAACGGAGCAATCCAAAACCACCGACTATGATAGAAGAAGTACAGGGAATGGGTCTTTGGACACGGGTTCGACTCCCGTCTACTCCACTATAGGGTGTTTTGACGAACACCTCCGAAAGAAGCTCGTAAGGGCTTCTTTTTATTTGACGCTAATATGCTAAAATGGTAAAATTTAGCTATATTTTAGATAGCTTTTTAAAGCTGATCGGAGAGATTATGGCAGAGAATAAATCGCCCGTTATAGTTAATGGATATGCGTTTTATAATGAGCAGGATGCGCTTCTTGCTGAGAGCGAGAGAAAGAAGGTTGAATATCTTCATACGCATCTTAATACATCGGATCCTGAAAAGATCCTTGCGGTTTATTCCAAGGCTATCAGCGACAGGATGTTTAAGACACCCATCGGCGTTGATTTCCTTCGTGAGATGCAGACCTATCTTTTAGAACAGTGTGATTATTCTATGGATGATGTTCCTGCGATACCGCTGTTTGTTGAGTATGATAAAACTTTGAGGGACAGGGAGGTTATTGATCATAAAAAGATCGATGCCCCTAAAAAACAAAAGAAAAAGGAGCATGTATCTTTCATCTATATATCTGTTGTGCTGAATATAGCTCTTATTGCCGGCGTTGTGGCAATGTTCCTCATAGCTTTAAAATCCGATAATCCCAATATCCTGAACTATCAGACAGCCATTGAAAATCAGTATTCTGCCTGGAATCAGGAGCTGACTGAAAAAGAGATCGAACTCCGTAAAAAGGAGAGCGAGCTTAAGACTTGGGAAGCAGAACTTGAGGCTTCAAACAGTAATCATTAGGTTTTCACAGAATAAACATAATTTCCATGTAAAATGACTTTGTAACTTGTAATAGTGTTTATATAAGGAGTAACCAATGGGCAAGGCAAAGATTCTCGTCGTCGATGACGAAAGCAGAATGAGAAAGCTTGTTAGGGACTTTCTTGTTAAGAGTGAATATGATGTTTTAGAGGCAGAAAACGGACAGATGGCCGTTGACCTCTTTTTCGCGGATGAAAATAAAGATATAGCACTGGTTTTACTTGATGTTATGATGCCTGTAATGGACGGGTGGGAGACTTTAAAGGAAATACGTCAGTATTCACAAGTACCCATTATCATGCTTACAGCCAGAGGCGAGGAAACCGATGAACTTCAGGGCTTTAAGCTTGGAGTAGACGAATATATGACCAAGCCCTTCAGCCCCAAGATCCTTGTGGCAAGAGTGGATGCGGTTCTTAGGCGCAGTTCTCCGGAAGGAACCAAGGAGACTATCGAGTGTGGTATAATAAAGATCGATACTACAGCTCATCAGGTTTTTGTTGAAGGAAATCCTGTTGATCTTAGTTATAAAGAGTTTGAGCTTCTTGAGTATTTTGCAAGGAATAAGGGCATAGCTCTTTCGAGAGAAAAGATCCTTAACAATGTTTGGGACTATGACTACTTCGGCGAGGCAAGAACCATTGACACCCATGTTAAAAAACTTAGGGCGAAGCTTGGTGACAAAGCCGGAGATATGATAAAGACCATTTGGGGAATGGGCTATAAATTTGAGGTTTAGGGGAATATTGAGAGGGAATAACCGTAAAAAACCCATATCAATAAGAATACAATTCTCGCTTATCTTTATTGGATTGATGGCGGGAGTTGTTTTGTTGTGTATTTTTATAAATACCTTCTTCCTTTCTAAATTCTATATGCGTGACAAGGAAAAACTCCTTGAAAGAGTAAATGCCCAGATCATTGCAGCCTCCAACGAAGAGACTTATTCTTCGGGCGAATACCAGAACAAATTAAATGAAATATCAAGAGCCAATAACCTTTCTATAATCGTTATCGACAAGAATTCCGAGACTCTTTTTTCCTCTGTTAACGGAGAAAGAGACATGGAGTTCAGGCTTTTTGCTTATCTTCTTGATAAAGCAGAAGACCCTGAAAAATCCGTTGTCATGTCGGAAGGGGATGGCTATGTCATAAGACGTATCATCGGTGCGGGAATGGCAAGAGATGCTGAATTCCTTGAGCTTTACGGAAGGTATGACAGCGGAATATCCCTTCTTATGAGGATTCCCGTTTCCAGTATTAACGAGAGCACCCGGTTCGCCAACAGATTCTTTATATATGTTGGTATTATCGGAACTCTTATCGGAGCTTTTATCATCTGGATCGTAACAGGTAGAATGACAAAGCCCATAATGGAACTGAATGATATTTCCGAGCGTATGGTGGATCTTGATTTTGATGCTAAGTATACCGGAAAGCATAAGAACGAGATCGGACTTTTGGGTGAAAACATGAACCGTTTGTCCGATTCTCTTGAACAGACTATTTCAGAGCTTAAGACAGCCAATCTTGAACTTCAGAAGGATATAGAAAAGAAGGAACGTCTTGATGAAATGAGAATGGAATTTATATCCAATGTTTCTCATGAATTAAAGACTCCCATCGCTATTATCCAGGGATATGCGGAAGGCCTTAAGGACGGAGTTTCCGACGATCCCGAATCCATCGCTTATTATTGCGATGTTATTGTTGATGAATCTGCAAAAATGAATTCCATGGTTAAACAGTTCCTTACATTAAACCAGCTGGAATTTGGTGGAGAGCAGATCCAGCTTGAGCGCTTTAACCTTACTGAGATGGTGGCAGGTTATCTTCAGAGCGCTGCAGTACTTTCACGGCAGAACGACATTCTCGTTGAATTTGATGATTCTGAGAAGGTCAGCGTTTGGGGCGATGAATACAAGGCAGAAGAGGTACTTACCAATTACTTCTCAAATGCCGTTCATCATTGCAAGCCCGGAGCCGATGGCATCAAGAGGATAAAGGTTTTCTTTGAAAGAAACGGATCTGATGTCAGAATAAATGTGTACAATACCGGAGATAATATCCCCGATGAATCTATAGAGAGACTTTGGGAAAAATTCTACAAAGTTGACAAAGCCCGAACAAGGGAATATGGTGGTAGTGGCGTCGGTTTATCCATCGTCAAAGCCATTCAGGATTCGCTGGGTAAAAAGTACGGCGTTGTAAATAATCCGGAGGGTGTTACCTTCTGGTATGAACTTGAGGAGAGATAAAGTATGAATCTAACTTTTGGTACCTACTTTGAACAGCTTCAGTATGAAGTAGGTCAGCTCAAAAAGATCTCTGCAGAGCCCGATTTTAACGGTTATCTTGATTCTGTTGTAAACAGAGCAGGTGTTGCTCCGCAGATGTCTTCGGAACTCAGAAAAGAGCTTATTAAGAACTATCTTGTTTATGCAAATAGACAGAGAGCAATTGGTCTTAATGCTCCTGCCACATATATGGAGGCAGTTTATCCCGGCATGGAAATGCCCGTAGTACAGGAAGCTGCACCCGCTCCGGCGCCTGCACCTGCTCCCGCACCTCAGCCCGTACCTGTACAGCCCGTTCAGGCTCAGCCCCAGGTTACTTACGCACAGCCTCAGCCTGCATACTATAATCAGCCTGTATATCAGTCACAGGCTCCTGTACAGGCTAAGCAGCCTAAGGTTAAAAAGCCCGGCGCAGAGTTTGCCATCGGTGGCATTGTGCTCAGTATCCTTGGTACAGCACTTATTCTTACCGGCTTTATCATGCTTGCAGTGAACTTCTTTGATTCAATGCTTCAGGGACTTTCGCTTTTTGCAGTATGTGCAGTTATCGTTCTTGTTTCAGAACTTGTTGTAAGACGCTTTGTCAAGAAATTGTCCTATGTATTTACGGGTCTTGGTATAGCCGGATTCTTTGTAGTGACATTGGTTAACTACTTCGGACTTCAGCTTTATAACCTTTGGGTAGCAATTGGACTTCTTGCATTCTTCTCGATCCTTACAGGTATTCTTGCAAGATTTAAGAAGAACGTCCTTTTCACCATCATCGGTTATGTATCAATCTTTGTAAGCGTTGGTCTTACAAACTCAATTGAATCAACACCTCAGATGATCGCTCTTTACAGCATCATGCTTGCTGAGATGGTCCTTTGGATCGTATTCCCTGTTGAAGGCAATACCTTCCCCTTCAGCATAGTTCAGGCTGCAGGAAACTTTGTTTTCCTTATTTGTACAATGCCTTGGACTCCTTACCTTGATAGTGATCTTAAGGAGACTGCATTTGTTTCAAGAAGCATTATCGTCTCGGTGGCTTTCCTTGTTCTTATTTTAGGAACCGTTGTTTCCGCATTAAGATGTTTCCTTCCTAAAGAGGAGAATGGTGTAAAGGTAAAGGGAAAGAATCCTGTTGCCATGCTTGTTCTTTTCGGAACTGCTTCTTTGCTTAATGCATTTATGAACGGAGTCTATCTTGATGTAATAAAAGAAGATCTACACAGAAATATTGTTATAGCTGTATCCATCGCGGCATTTACTCTTTGCACTTTAGCTGCAGTATATGTATTAAAGAAGAAAGAGGAAGTTATATGGCAGGCTATCGCTGTTGCAGGTGTTGCAGTTTGCGGTGTATACGTACTTTTCTTCACACACAAGTATGCCGAGACCATCGGTGTTGTACTTGTAGCTCTTTTGGCATCAGGTCTTTGCTTCTTTGCAAAGAAGCTTGGATTTAAGATCCTTGATATCATCACCAAGGTTCTTGTACTTGGATTTACCATTGCACTTGCGGTTGACAATCAGTACGATCAGTCCACAGTAAGCCTTATTGTCATTATCTGTGGCATTGTTGTACTTCTTGCCATCGGCTCAGGCTTTAAGGTACCCGGATACTGTGTACTTACCGCTGCACTTATGTTTGCATCATGTGCACTTGCAGATGAGAGACTTTACCTTATGATCATTTCAGGTATCCTTATGGTTACCGTACTTGCATTCCACAATGTAAAGTGGCTTAAGGCAAAGTATATCCTCGTATTTGATATCCTTGCTCTTGTAACACTTGCATTTGTTCTTGCATTCATCAACCTTGATCTTTACAAGAACGATATGGTATCAACCCTCGTTGTATTTGCATTCGGACTTGCTGTACTTGTTCAGTATCTCATGAAGAGCTACGGTATGTTCTTTGCAGGCAACATGATGCCTCTTGCGGTTTACCTTTCATATTTTGTATTCATGCTCAGACTTGATGAGAGCTTTGTTACCAGCGCGATCCTCATGGGCGTTGCTCTTTGCTGCGTAGCCCTTGGCTTCCTTATGAAGCAGAAGGCTGTTCGTATCTACGGACTTGTACTTTCTATGCTGGTTTGCGTAAAGCTTGTATTCTTTGACTTTAGAGGTGCAGCTTCCCTTACAAAGACCATCATGTACTTTGTAGTCGGTGTTATCGCCCTTGCCATTGCAGGTGTTTACATCGTTATGGAGATGCTTCTTCTTAAGAAAGCTCAGGCAGAAGAAAAGTCTGTGCAAAACAACAATAATAATGTAACAATGCAATAAGATATTTGACAGTTTGCCTAAGATTTATTAAAATTAAACAATAGAGTAAGTTTTCTGAAAATTTTTTCTTGTTAACGTCGTATTAATAGCGGAGAGATGTATGAGAACACGTTATTCAGGCTTAAAAAAAGTATTTATCATCCTTGGTGCTATCTTTTCAATTGCAAATTCCGTTGTTTCCGGTACCATCATTCAGCGGATGCAGTATTTGTCTGTTGGTAATGTGAGCATCCCATCATCGAGCTTGAATGGTACTTTACAAGGATTTGGTGCACTTATCTGCATCGCAATGGTATTACTTGATTACCAGTTTGGATTCATTCTTGCGGTTTCCTGTATCGCTTTTTCGCTGTTTGGAACACTGAGAGCCATCATTGGATTTAGGAATCTTACTCCATTGCCGGGCGCTATCAACTGTATCTTATACATAATTGCGCTTGTTCTTATCAGTTCACAGCTGAGAAAGAGCAGAAAGGCTGAGTTGACCGATAAACTGACAGGTCAGATCAACCGATATGGTTTTGAAGAGATAATCCATAAGAAGATCCGTGCATTTGAAAAAGGATCTATCATTTTCATTCACCTCCAGGGTCTTACCGATATTAATATCAACCTTGGCCGTAACAGAGGTGACTATATCTTAAAAACTATTTCTTCGCGAATTGACAGGATCATTAACGGCGTTGGAGAGTCCTATAAACTTGAAGGCGCCGAGTTCGCGATCTTTGTCCGTGAGGGACATGATTGCGAGGATCTTGTTCTTAAATTGATAAACAGCATTGAAGAAAAGATCGAGATGGAAGGTGACGACAATAACTTTAATGTTTACGTTACCTGTAAAGCCGGTATTGCCGACTGTATCAACAGATACGTTAATCCCGATACTCTCATGAAGAATGCGGATATCGCCATGAATCATGCGATCCGTTCAGAGGACATGAAGTATTGCTTCTTCAATGACCGTATCAAGAGACAGGCTGAAAGAGAACATGACGTTGAGGGCTTTGTTAAAGAAGCTCTTGAAAACGGATATTTCTATCTCGTTTATCAGCCTCAGTTCAGGATCAAGGATAAGTCTCTCAGAGGTTTTGAGTCCCTTATCCGTATGAAACTTCCCGACGGAACTTTCGTAAGTCCCGCGGAGTTTATTGCCGTAGCAGAAAGATCAGACCTTATCCTTCGTATTGACGCTTTTGTTTTGAGACGTGCAATGGAAGAGTTTAAGGAGATCTGTGAGAAGTACGACTATAAGGTTGTACTCTCTATAAATATATCCGCAAAGGATATCGCCATCGAAGGCTTTGCAGATACTGTACTTCAGGTTATTGAAGAAACTAAGTTCCCCAAGAAGTGTCTTGAACTTGAGATCACCGAGTACTCATTTGCCAAGTCCGGTGATAAGACTCTTGAAAATATCTTCAGACTCCGTGATGAGAATATCATGTTTGCCATCGATGACTTTGGAACAGGTTATACTTCACTGGCACAGCTTCTTAATCTGCCTGCTAACCTTCTTAAGATCGATAAGAGCCTTATTGACAATATCTGCACAGATGAAACCAACAGAGACTTTGTCAATGCGGTAATTTATATGGGACACCTCATGAACTGCGAAGTTATTTCGGAAGGTGTTGAAGACGAAGACCAGCTGACACTTCTTAAGAACCTTGGCTGTGACTTCGTACAGGGTTATGTATGGAGTAAACCCATAGATTATACTTCAGTAATAGAAACCTGTAGGGAATATGTTAAATGATAAATAAAAAGAAACTGACGACAATTGCATTACCTATGATGCTCGCCGTTTCCCTTGCTTTTACCGCATGCGGAAGCGTTATCCCCGATATGGATCCGGAAACTGAGCAGAAGGTGGGTGAATATGCCGGGCTTCTTATGCTTCGCTATGATGCGAACCACAGGAGCAGGCTTGTTAAGATACCCGATGAACTTCTTGATCCTGTAGCTCCCGAGGAACCTGTAGTAGAGGAGCCCGTAGTGGAAGAACCCGAGCCCGAAGTCCCCCCGGAGCCCGAAGAGCAAGTTACCGTTGTCGATGTTTCCGAAGAACCTGAAGTTTCTCAGGAAGAGGAGATCTTACCGGAGAGATTCATGCAACTTCCCGAAGGTGTCGGCCTTGTTTATGAAGGATTCGACGTAGCTGATTCATACGGTGATGATGTAGAATCGGGATTCACACTTGATGCTTCCGACGGAATGAAGCTTGTTGTTGTTCACTATCTTATTTATAACCAGTCAGGTGAGCCTGTAACGGTAGACTTCTTAAATGACGGCTATTCATTCAGGGCAACATTTAACAACAGCATTAACCGTACTGCACTTGTTACCATGCTCATGGATGATATGTCAACATACATTAATACCCTTGACAATATGTACGGCGAAAAGCTGGTCCTTTTATTTGAAGTCAAAGAAGATGTGGATATATCTTCTATAGTTCTTAACATAGTAGGTTATGAAGGAAGCTGTAATGTAGTTCTTGAATAGAACAGAAGATATAGCAAATGAATTTTATTAATCGCCCCTGTATACCGCGCTGATACAGGGGCTTTTGATTTGAATAAAAATTCATTTAAAAAAATTTGAAAAAAGTTGTTGACATTATTTTTCTATAGTGGTAATCTAAGTGAGCTGTCGCCGAGAACGGCACAGCAAAAACGAAACGATCCTTGATAACTGAACAGCAATGCAACCCTGAAAATTCTTTAAAGAAAATTCAGAGAACGAGGTCTGAAAAGACCAAACCTATATAACAGTAAATGTTATGGATATTAAGCCAGTTTAACTGGACTTGATCAAAACTTTTAAACATGAGAGTTTGATCCTGGCTCAGGATGAACGCTGGCGGCGTGCTTAACACATGCAAGTCGAACGGACTTTACATGAAGCCTAGCGATTGTAAAGTTAGTGGCGGACGGGTGAGTAACGCGTGGGTAACCTGCCGTATGCTGGGGGACAACAGTTGGAAACGACTGCTAATACCGCATAAGCGCACAGAACCGCATGGTTCAGTGTGAAAAACTCCGGTGGCATACGATGGACCCGCGTCTGATTAGGCAGTTGGCGAGGTAACGGCTCACCAAACCTACGATCAGTAGCCGGCCTGAGAGGGTGAACGGCCACATTGGGACTGAGACACGGCCCAAACTCCTACGGGAGGCAGCAGTGGGGAATATTGCACAATGGGGGAAACCCTGATGCAGCGACGCCGCGT
>JAEEGF011906185.1_pt1 | contig 26741 bp, 18 predicted proteins | sample 9134171 | NCBI WGS metagenome assembly JAEEGF01 (sample SAMN16246542, study PRJNA631951) | gut metagenome | biome: gut microbiome; feature: rumen; material: AP-attached | host: Bos | place: Iran: Karaj | collected 2018-10 | reverse complement strand
TCCTGCGAGAGATTGATGAGGATGACGCATATCTCGCCGCGGTAGTCGGCGTCGATGGTGCCGGGCGAGTTGAGCACCGTGATGCCCTTCTTCAGCGCCAGACCGCTGCGGGGACGCACCTGCGCCTCGTAGCCCGCCGGCAACTCCATGAAGAGACCCGTCTTCACAAGGCCACGCTCCATCGGCCTCAGGGTAATCGGTCCCTCAGGCAAATATGCCCTCAAATCCATCCCCGCCGACTGCTGTGTCTCATACTTCGGTAGCGGGTGATGGCTCTTATTGACTATCTTTATCTGCATATATTCTCTGTATATTTCAAGATGCAAAAATACACATTTTCCGCGACATGATGAAAATATTTTTTGCAAGTTGGCTATTTATTCGTATTTTTGCAAAAAAATAAGAAGGACATGATGAAAAAGACATTGGTGTTTCTTGTTGGTCTCATTACCGCAGCTGGAATGTCGGCACAAGTATATAACTACGCAGACACTACTCCGTCAGGTCATGTTTTGTACTACAACATTGATAATGGCGAGGCCGAAGTAACTTTTAAGAGCTACAATTACCCAAACTATGGCAGTTTGATAGACAGTACCTTGATAATTCCCGACAGCATCGTGTACGACAACGTTACGTATCCTGTAACCGCAATCGGTTACCAAGCGTTTGCGTACGCAGAGATGCAGCATGTAGTCATCCCCAATACAGTGCGTACTATCGGCATGTGGGCGTTCGGTCCATGCCAGTATTTGACAGAGGTTGTTATTCCCAATTCTGTAACAGAGATAGGCCAAGGAGCCTTCGGCGGCTGCCATAATATAGTATCTGTGACTCTACCGGATTCAATAACTGCGATAGCCAGTCAAACTTTTGATGCCGACACATCACTTGTTTCAATAGTCATTCCCGACGCAGTAACCACAATAGGAGCTGGCGCCCTTTCGCAATGTTACAGCCTTCGGTCGGTAACATTTGGCCATTCGGTGAATAGTATAGTCAACGGAGCCTTATCCCATGGGAAACATTTAGATTCTCTCATATTTCTATCCGATGTCGCCCCTTGGATCAGCGATATATTCTATACCGATACACTTCACCTTGTCATAGACATCCCCTGTGGCTCCTACCACTCGTATTATCCAAGGTTCGGTTCGAACCACACATATATTGTACCATCAGTCAACTTGTCCATGACAGTTTCTTCTTTGGCGCCTGACTGGGGTACGGCAAATGTCATATTAGATGCCGACCAGCAAGATGTACGATGCGACTCAAGTGCTGTGATACAAGCCATAGCAAACTACGGCTATCATTTCACAGGTTGGAGCAATGGCAGCCTAGTAAATCCAGACACATTGATGATTGACAGGGATAGTGTATTGACTGCCGGTTTTGCGAAGAACAGCTACACGGTGGAAGTGAATAGCTCCGACCCGACTATCGGCTTTGTCAATGGAGGCGGTGTGTTTGACTATCTTGACACTATTGTGCTGACCGCAACCGCCATAAGCCCATACCACTTTGTACGTTGGAACGATGGAAACACACAAAACCCGCGGCAATATGTTGTAACAAGCAATGCTTTGCAAACTGCAATATTTGGCATTGATACATTTAGCGTGACCCTTAATGTCGATAGCCTCACGCATGGAACCTGCACAGGTTTCGGCAACTACCCATACGGTTCTGCCGCCACAGCGGTAGCTGTCCCATACAGCGGATACCAGTTCTCTCATTGGAGCGACGGTTCAACGTTCAACCCCTATACTTTTGCGGTGGTGAACAACGTCCAACTGACAGCATTCTTCTATGAAAACGGTACTCCCTACCAGGACACCTTAATAGTGCATGACACTGTCTATATAGACGTTCCCGCTCACGATACCACATACATAACATTGACCGACACATTGTATTTAACGGAGACAGATACTCTTTGGCTCCACGACACAATTTACCTGCCGCAATACATTCACGACACCATCTATATCACCCAGGAGGGTATCGACGGCACTGAGTGGTCAGCCGCAAAAGTGTACTCCAGCCACGGACAAGTGATAGTGGACGGCGCCAACGGCAACACAGTGACACTCTACGACGTCAATGGGCGAATAATCGCCACAAAGCGCGACGAGTATGCGCCCTTACACTTCAACGTTTCTTCCTCTGGTGCTTATATGCTAAAAATTGGCAACCACCCAGCCCACAAAGTGGTAGTGATAAAATAACCCAATTAATAAGGAACCATAGCTTTACCATATACCGAGGCAAAAGGGGAACAGAAGGATTACAATAGGGGAGCAAAACCGATAGACATATTTTAGATACCTTCATATTCTTTTTGCGGAGAACAATTCGTATATTTGCCGCATGAATTGTAGCAATAAACAAGCAAGGACACCCGTATGGTGTCCTTGCTTGTTTTATTATTTATTCTTTTTACTTCTTTGTCAGCACCTCGTCGATCATGCCGTAGGCGAGGGCCTCTTCGGCGGTGAACCAGTGGTCGCGGTCGCTGTCTTTCTCCACCTGCTCGAAGGGCTGTCCGCTGTGCTTGGCGATGATTTCGTAGAGTTCCTTTTTGAGCTTGAGTATCTCGCGGACGGTGATTTCCATGTCGGTGGCCTGACCGTCGGCACCGCCCATGGGCTGGTGAATCATCACGCGGCTGTGGGGCAGGGCGGTACGCATGCCCTTCTCGCCAGCGCAGAGCAGCACGCTAGCCATGGAGGCGGCGAGGCCGGTGCAGATGGTGGCAATACGGGGCTGGATGTACTGCATGGTGTCGTAGATGCCGAGGCCGGCGTAGACGGAGCCTCCGGGGGAGTTGAGGTAGATTTGGATGTCGCGGGTGCTGTCGACGCTCTCGAGGAAGAGGAGCTGCGCCTGGATGACGTTGGCGGTGTAGTCGTCGATGGCGGTGCCGAGGAAGATGATGCGGTCCATCATCAGACGGCTGAAGACGTCCATCTGGGCAACGTTGAGCTGGCGTTCCTCGACGATATAGGGGGTCAAGGAGTTATTGATTGCGGAAGTGTACTTGGCGTAGGTGGTGCTGCTGATGCCGCAATGTTTGGTAGCATATTTTTCGAATTCTGTCATGGGGTGATGGGGTTTTATGGGGTTAATGGTGTGGTGGGTTAATATACCATAACTTTTCGGGTGGTGTTGCCGACTCGAACGAGGTAGAGGCCGCTTTGCTGCAGGTTGATAGTAACTTCGCTGTTGCAGGGGATGGTGTTGAGATGACGACCGCTGATGTCGTATAGCATTACTTCGTTTCCGTCGGTCACGACGTGCAGACGGTTGTTTCCGAGGGCGTAGGCATGGAGAGCGGGTGTTTCGACATGGGTGATGGCGACAGCCGCGCCGGTGGTGACGGGTGCGTTGGGTGTGGCGTTGTAGGCACAGGCCACCCAGTCGAGATTGATGTCGCTTGACGATGTGGTGACGGTAGCTTCGGCCCAGCCGTAGTGCACGCCGTCGGCCAGCAGGATACGGAAGCCTACGAAGATTCGCTCAGGTGCAGTGGTGAGGTCTTGGAAAGTGGCATCGCCGTATCCGGCAAAGTTGCTGTTGGCATCGATGACCTCGCCGGAGGCTAACACGGCGGCATAGTCCCATATCTCGGGGTCGGCAACGACATTGTTGCCCCCTTCGGTCCAATCGTACGAGATATAGGCGTTGACCTGATTGCCAGAAACGCCACTGAAGTCGCTTAGGCGGAACTCCAGTATGCCGTCGTTGTTGAAGTCGATACCGTAGACGTTGGTCCATTCGGTACCGGCAATGGTGATGTTTCCAGTGCCGATACGGCCAGTGGTGATTTGTGCATTTGCGATGCCGAGTGTCAGCAGCGCGATTGTTAACAGGCTAATTTTCTTCATAATTCTTTGAGTTTGGATGTTTTTGTTGGTTTTATATTACTAATAATACAGGTATTATTTTTCGGATATTGCCTTGAGGAGGTCGGGACGGCGTTCTTGGGTGCGCTGGAGGGCCTGCTCGTAGCGCCACTGCTCTATCTTGGCGTGGTTGCCGCTGAGGAGGATGTCGGGCACACGCCAGCCACGGAACTCGGGCGGGCGGGTGTATTCGGGCGGAGCGAGGAGGCCGTCTTGGAACGAGTCGCCGAGGGCTGACTGCTCGTCGCCGATGACGCCGGGGATGAGGCGCACGACGGTGTCGCAAATGACGGCAGCGGCCAGTTCGCCACCGGTGAGGACGTAGTCGCCGATGGAGATTTCCTTGGTGATGAAGTGCTCGCGGATGCGCTCGTCGACACCCTTGTAGTGGCCGCAGAGTATCATCAGGTTCTGCTGTAGGGAGAGGGTGTTGGCCATGGGCTGGGAGAGCATCTCGCCATCGGGAGCGGTGTAGATGACCTCGTCGTAGGTGCGCTGAGCCTTCAATTCCTCAATGCAGTTGGCGAGGGGTTCGACCGCCATGACCATGCCTGCGCCACCGCCGTAGGGGTAGTCGTCGACGCTGCCGTAGCGGGTGAGGGAGTAGTCGTGGAGGTCGTGGAAATGGATTTCGACAATGCCCTTGTTCTGTGCCCTTTTGAGGATGGATTCCTCAAAGAACATAGACATCATGTTGGGGAAGAGGGTGAGGATGTCGAGACGCGTGTCGAATTAAAAATAAAAAATCAAGATGCTAACGGATTCTTAACTTCTGTCCCGGACGTAAAACGGAGGACTCCTTCAGCCCGTTGAGCTTGCAGAGTTTGCTGATGGTGGTGCCGTTGCGCTTGGCAATGCGGCTGAGGGTGTCGCCGGTGCGCACTTTATAGTACTTGCCGTCGCTGCTGTAGTTGCCGGCGCGGGAACGCGAGGTGTTGGAGAGGCCGGGTTTCGCCACCTTGCGGAAGGAGTTGCGCGTGAGCGTCAGCGTGGGGGCGATGAGGGCGCGGGTTTCGCAACTAATAACGTTCTCGGGGTTGAGGGCGTTGCCGTTGTAGCGGATTTCGAAATGGAGATGGCTGCCGCGCGAACGGCCGGTGTTGCCACAAAGGCCTATCTCCTCGCCCGCCTTGACGCGCGTGCCGGGGGTGACATGGCGCTTGGAGAGGTGGGCGTAGTAGGTCTCCAGGCCGTTGTCGTGGCGGATGACGATAAGGTGGCCGTAGGAGCGATTGTATTTAGAGAAGCGTACCACGCCGTCGAAGGCGGCATAGATGGGCTCGCCGGTGTGCATGGCAAGGTCCAAGCCATAGTGGAAACGGCGGCGGCGGGGACCGAAATGGGAGGTGGGAATAGCGTAGTCGGGAGTGGGAAAGACGAAATACTGCCCATGTTCCGGGTCGGTCAACTTGAGTTCCACCGGCTGCATCTCGGAGATGTCCATCTTAAGGGTGTGCACCAACGACGAGTCGACCTCCATAAGAATATCGTCCTCGCTCTCGGTACCAGGGTCATCCTGACGTGGGTTGGCATAGCCAGGGAGTTTATAAACAGGCTCGTCTTCATACTCGTCTTCAGGCATACCCGGACGTTCCAAAGCCCGATTTGGGGGTTCTACGTATTCGACCTCCTTGTCCTGCGGATTCTCATCGAAAGTATAGGGCTCGGGAGCTGGAGACTTCTTCTTGGCATCGTCGGCCTCGTCGACGACACCCACGTCCTGCTTCTTGGCATCCTTCTTGACATCTTTCTTAGGACCCTTCTTGGCCTGCTGGTCATAGGTTTCGGTATTCACGCCCGCGTACTCATCGTGAGGGTTGGTCGTGTGAGGGTTTGTGGTGGTCGACTTGCCTTGCTTAATAACCCGGATGTTTTTTCCATTTGGCGAGATTTTGGGTCTCTCCTTGCTTTGCATTGAATTGGGTCGGTCTTGAGCCGACATTGTCAGCGGAAGAGCGACCAATAGGACGAGTATGATAAAGTAGATATATTTCTTCATAATGAGGGTGCAAAAGTACGCAAAAAAATCAAACTGACCAAATCGAACATTCAACTGCAACACCACCAATTTTTTGCAACCACGCCGTTGCGTGGCGGAAGGGGTTGCGAGGGAGGGGTGCGGAACGTTTTTTAGAGGTCGCGCATCTCCTGTTTCAGGTATTCCAGAGCGGCGGCGGTGGGCAGCTGTCCCTCGGCCACGGTGGCGAAGATGGCACTGGCCAGACGGGTGGGGTCGGCATCCTCGGGGATGGTGATGGCGGCCGAGTTGATGACCCCCATCATCTCGTCCTTGGCCTGACGGATGCGACGCCACGCCTCGCTGGAGATGTAGACCTGCTGGCTGAGGTTGTGCTCCCACTCGTCGCGGATGGTCTTGGTCATGACGCCCTGCAGCAGCTTAGTGTCCATGCCGGGCTGGTAGCAGCGCAGCACGAGGCTGTCGGGGCTGATGCGCTCGAGATAGAGGGCCATGCGCTCGTAGGCCTGCAGGCGGATGGGGGTGACGAGTTTCACCGCCTCGCGGTGCTCGTCGATGCGCATCTGCAGCATCTGGGACTTCTGCTGGTTGTCGAAATAGCGTTTGGTGATGCGATAGAAGATATAGCCTATAAGTGCGATACCAACCATTACCGCCACAAGGGCACTAAGGAATACTAAAAGGTATATTTTCATATGTTAACTATATTATCTGATTGTTAGACACTTTACTGGTCTTGGAATATTAATTTTTCTCCATTGTTTAGAATTCATATCAACCTTTCCTAAATCAATTCTCCCTGTTGCCACCCAGTACTTCATTGGGAAAGGGGCAAGTTTGTTTATATACGGAGCATCGTCTCTCAACCACGACTGAAGCCAATTCATTTTTTGCTTTATGTCATTAATTTTTCCTTCTCCGTATGCGGGATGAACCTCAATATAATGAAGATTTCCTCCGTACTCTATAACATAATCCCAGCGATTACTACGAGAATGTTTTTCTATTTTCCTTGTCGCAAGGTCAATATTTACACTTCCATACAACTTTCCATTATCTTCTACCGATATTTGGCTCTTGCCCTCCGTAATCGCACCTTTGCCTTCACAGAAATGTCCGCATACATCTGGAGTTAAGGCTACGGCCTCTCTCAAACATTTTACCTTAGTGGTATTATTCTGCTGTTTCATTAAAAAGCTGTATTTAATGAGTATTTTGCCAAGATATCAGTTGCTTTTGAAGCAAATGATGTCATCCCCCCCCACTCACTCATTACAGAATCATCACTCCAAACATCCAATTCTGAGATATCTGTTGCTGTAGAGCCTTCTTTTCCTTCCTCTTTTCCAAGGTAGTATGTCTTGATCTTTTTATCAAAAACTCCCTCTAACATTCTCATCATCGAACTATCATCCCCAACACCTAACAATTCATACAAAGCAGCATATTTAATAGCGCTATCTGGACATTTCTTGATGATATCAAATGCCCACACAAAATCAAGGAATAACGAGGAATGAGTAGACACAATAACTTGATATCCCCTCCGTGGACCATTCACACCTTTCTCTCCTTGCATTAATTCCAAAATCTGCATTAATACATCAATAATTGCCATAGGATGTAATCCCATTTCAGGTTCCTCTATTATCACTGTTTTGTACAGGTCATTTCTGAGAACATTCTGAGGAGCACCTGTCAGGCAATAAAAGCCCAATAACAAGGGGGTAAACTCTCTCTGCCCCGCGCTCCATACCGTCACCGGTAATTTTGAGCCCCCTACGTTTAACACCATTTGTTTTGTCAATTCCTCCTCATCAAGAACAACTTTTGCTCCATGGTAAATGCTGCTATTGAATCTTCTGCGCATCTGGGATTTAAGCCTCGTTTTCATAGGAAACAATACAGTCTGCTGTCCTATGCCATTTTGAATGAAACGTTGTACAGTATCACCAAACTGTCTATTTACATAGGGTGTTCCAAATCCAAAAGATCCAAAACTTTTTCCTGCTCCTTCCGTTACACTAGTTACCCTTTGCGCCGGAATATAAAAGATTGACTCCTGAGAATTTTCTCTTCCTACAATTGGAGACAGGTGGTTTGTTGTAAAATCCACATCATCAACTTTTATGTGAGTATTATCCCGCCACATTGCAGCTGATCCTTTTCCATAATATAGGTTCAACACGTTATTAACCCTACTTGTAATATAATTGTTTTTATTTAACTTGTCAATAATTGAACCATTATCCATAACTAGTTTAAGTGTCTCCAACGCAATAGTTTTGCCGCTTGCCTGTGGCCCCACAAGAATGGTGAAATCCCCCAACTCAATATCGAGTTTACCTATTGGTCCAAAGTTTTCTATATAGAGTTTTCTCATACAATGGATTGCTTCTTTTTCCTTGTGTGTTAAACATTTAGTCGAGTTTCAATACCGCGAGGAAGGCACTTTGGGGCACTTCGACGTTGCCCACTTGGCGCATACGCTTCTTGCCTTCTTTCTGCTTCTCGAGCAGTTTGCGCTTACGCGTGATGTCGCCACCATAGCACTTGGCGGTAACGTCCTTGCGCACTTGGCGCACCGTCTCGCGGGCGATAATCTTGCTGCCGATGGCGGCCTGTATGGCCACGTCGAACTGCTGACGGGGGATGAGGTCCTTCAGCTTCTCACACATGCGGCGGCCGATGGGGTAGGCGTTGTCGACGTAGGTGAGGGTGGAGAGCGCGTCGACGGGGTCGCCGTTAAGCAGAATCTCCAGCTTGACCAACTTGGAGGGCTGGAAGCCGTTGATGTAGTAGTCGAACGAGGCGTAGCCCTTGGAGATGCTCTTCAACTTGTCGTAGAAGTCGAACACCACCTCGCCCAGCGGGAGGTCGAAGGTAATCTCGATACGGTCGGTGGTGAGATAGTTCTGATTCTTGAGGATGCCGCGCTTGTCCATGCAGAGCTTGATGACAGGGCCGATGAAGTCGGCCTTGGTGATAATCTGCGCGTGGATGTAAGGCTCGTAGACCTCGGCGATGTTGTTGGGCTCGGGCATGCCGGAGGGGTTGTAGACATCCCTCTCCTCACCGTTGGTCAACTTCACCTTGTACTGCACGTTTGGCACCGTGGTGATGACATCCATGTTGAACTCGCGCTCAAGGCGTTCCTGCACAATCTCCATGTGCAACAGACCCAAGAAACCGCAGCGGAAACCGAAGCCTAACGCCAGCGAGCTCTCGGGCTCGAAGGTGAGCGAGGCATCGTTGAGTTGCAGTTTCTCGAGGCTGGCGCGAAGCTCCTCGTAGTCGTCGGTGTCGACGGGATAGACACCGGCGAAGACCATCGGCTTCACGGCCTCGAAGCCTTCGATAGCCTTGTCGCAGGGATGGGAGACATGGGTGATGGTGTCGCCCACACGTACCTCCTTGCTGGTCTTGATGCCGCTGATGATATAGCCCACGTTGCCTGCCGACAGTTCCTTGCGCGGTTCCATGTTCAGGCGCAGCACGCCGACCTCGTCGGCGTGGTAGTCCTTTTCAGTGCTGACAAACTTGACGTGGTCGCCTGTGCGCAGGGTGCCGTTCATGATGCGAAAATAGCTGATAATGCCGCGGAAGGGGTTAAACACCGAATCGAACACCAGTGCCTGCAACGGAGCCGACGGGTCGCCCTCGGGGGCAGGGATGCGGTCGACAATGGCCTGCAATATCTCGGGCACGCCCACACCGGTCTTGGCACTGCATGAGAGTATCTCCTCGCGCTTGCAGCCCAGCAGGTCAACAATCTCGTCAGCCACCTCCTCGGGCATGGCACTGTCGAGGTCAATTTTGTTCATCACGGGGATAATCTCCAAGTCGTTTTCCAACGCTAGATAGAGGTTGGAGATGGTCTGCGCCTGAATGCCCTGGGTGGCATCTACCACCAGCAGCGCACCCTCGCAGGCGGCTATCGAGCGCGACACTTCGTAACTGAAGTCCACATGGCCGGGAGTGTCAATAAGGTTGAGCGTATACTCGCCATAGTTCATCTGGATGGCATGGCTCTTGATGGTGATGCCACGCTCCTTTTCCAAATCCATGTCGTCCAGCACCTGGTCCTGCATCTCACGCTGCGAGACGGTATTGGTGTATTCTAAAAGACGGTCGGCCAAGGTGCTCTTACCATGGTCGATATGGGCTATAATGCAAAAGTTGCGGATGTTCTTCATTGCTTGAAATAAAATGCAAAGATACGAAAAAATTAAAAATTAAAAATTAAAAAAGCACAATTCCACAAAAAATGTGTAATTTTGCAGCGCAATTCTCAATTTTCAACTTTCAATTCTCAATTGTAAAAAGTGAAACATATCTTCGTCGTAAACCCTTGCGCAGGAAAACAAGACTCCACCACCCTTGTGACCCAGAAAGTGGAAGCCTATGCCTCCGCCCATCCCGATTTTGACTACCAAATCTACGTCACTCGCGCCTCGGGCGATGCCACCGTATGGACCCGCCAGTGGTGTGCCGACCATCCCGGCAAGGCTGTGCGTTTCTACGCCTGCGGTGGCGACGGCACCCTCAACGAGGTGGTCACAGGCATCATCGGATTCCCCGACGTGCAAGTCACCGTCCATGCCAACGGCAGCGGCAACGACTATATCAAATATTACGCCACCCACGACGATTTCAACGACCTTGACCGCCTGGTAGAGGGCGTCCCCCACCCTGTCGATGTGATGAAGGTCAACGACCGCTACAGCATCAACGTCTGTAACTTCGGTTTCGATGCCATGGTCTGCAAGATTGGCAACGACGTGCGTCGCAAGCCCATCATCGGCGGCAAGCACTCATACACCACCGGCATCATCCGCAGCATCTTCACTTCGCGCAGCAACTATGTCCGTATGACTGTTGACGGCGAGCCTTTCTACGACGGCTACATGCTCCTCTGCACCCTCGGCAACGGACGCTACAACGGTGGCAACTATATGTGTGCACCGCTCTCCAAGAACGACGACGGACTAATTGAAATCAACCTCTTCAAGCGGATGTCGCTCTTCAAGTTCGCCAGCCTCATCAACGAATACAGCCAAGGCACCCACATCAACCGCCCCGATGTCCAGAAACTTATGCAATACCGCCAATGCACCGTGGTCGAAATGGCAAGTCCCGACCCCTTCTGGCTGGTCATCGATGGCGAGATGCTCCACAGCAACCGCTATCGCGTCCAAAACCTCAAACACGCCGTCACCTTCGTCAGCCCCGCCACACGTTAATTCTATATACAAAACCTCAATTTGTTCTACGCCACAGAACAAATTTCGCCAATTTTATTCTGTAGTATAGAATAAAATTCGTATATTTGCATCACAAAACACTGGTCAAAATGATAGACAAAGAACTATTAAACAACATTATATCAGAGGGGTACGACTATATTCCTCAGATAAACATCGTCCCAAGAACCATAAATCTAGAACAGGCGGGAAACTATGTATTTGTCGGAGTACGGCAGGCCGGCAAATCCTATACCCTATACCAACAGATACAAAAAAAACTGGCTGAAGGTATTCCTATTGAGAATATGATATATATCAACTTCGACGACGAAAGGTTGCATGGTATGCAAGCCGACCAACTCGACTTAATCCTCCAAGCCAACTATAGCGTGCGAAGCAGCAAGCCTATCTTTTTCTTTGACGAAATACAGAATGTCAATGGTTGGGAAAGTTTTGCCCGAAGGCTTGCCAACCAAAAGTATCAAGTGTATATCACCGGCAGCAACGCCAAAATGCTGAGTCGCGACATTCAGACTGTGCTTGGTGGAAGATTCATCGACGTGCCAGTGTACCCCTATAGCTTTTCCGAGTTCTTGAACGCAAGCAATGTTGCATTAGGTTCACGATGGATGTATGGACAAAAGCGCAACGAAATCAACCGTGCATTTAACACCTACTTTCAATGGGGAGGATTCCCAGAACTAACACGGTTCAAAGAAAAGAGAGTATGGCTTAACGGACTATATAACAGAATATTTTTCAACGACTTGATTGTACGAAACAAGGTTAAGAACGAAGAAGCATTACGGCTTGTGCTGAAGAAACTGGCAGAAAGCATTCAGCAGCCATTGTCCTACACAAGGCTATGCAATATGATTAAGGCTGTTGGCGTATCGTGCGGCACTGCTACCATTATTGAGTATATCAACCACTTAATGGACGCATGCCTCGTGTTCCCTCTCCAAAACTATGCATCACGCTTTGTGGAACGGGAAACAACAAAGAAGTTCTACTTTGTAGACAACGGCCTTCTGAACCTTTTCCTACTAGAAAACCACTCTGCTCTACTCGAAAACATCTGTGCCATAGCCATGCGCAAAAGGTATGGAACGGGGGTGTACTACTACTTGCACAACATTGAGGTTGATTTCTATGTGCCAGAAGAAGGTCTGGCTGTGCAGGCATCCTATCGGCTCTCTGACGTGAACACCATAAAAAGGGAAGTGGATTCCTTGGCAAAACTCAACAAGGTTCACCTCCTAAAAAAAGCCGTCATTGTGACTCGGGACGAAGAGTCCACCATAAACGAAGGAGGTCTTACCATAGACCTTGTTCCCGTATGGAAATGGCTCCTACTGCAAAATGTCTAATATACGGATTTTATTCTACGCCACAGAACAAATTTTGCCAATTTTATTCTGTACCGCAGAACAAATCACCCTACCAAACAAGGGGAGATTGACTTAATAAAGCATACTTCACGTACTATTCAAGGGTAGAAATTATAATCTTGCGGGAACAGTCGCTCCCGCAAGATTTCAATTTTCAATTTTCGGATTTCCTTACCTCACCACGACGCGCTGTGCCGTACCGTCGCCCACCTGCACCAGGTAAACTCCCGTCGACATCATGCGGAAACTCTGCGTCTCAGCCACACTCATCTCGGTGCTGAGCAGTCGTCCCACCACGTCGAAGATGCGCACGCGCTCTCCTGCGGCACCCTGCACGGTGATAATGTTCCCCTGCACGGTGATAGTGGCACCCGACATCTGCACATCAGTAATGCCCACCTCGTCGGCGGCAAAGGAGGCGTACAGACTCATATCCTCACGCACCAATACATGGCGCGGATTCTCCGTGCTTCCGTCGCTCCACTGTACAAAATGGTTGCCACTTATCGCCACAGCGGCAATCTCAATCGTAGTGCTGTCGCTGTAGGTGCCAGACCCCACCACAAAGCCTAACGTCGGCTGTTCCGAAGCGAGCGTGAGCGTGTAGTAATCTATCGGCATCGGCACCATCACTGTGTCGTAGATGTAGTTATCTATGTAGGTGGTGTCGTGGATATAATTGTTCACTATCGTCGTGTCGTGCACATACGCCGTGTCGTGAATGTAGTTACTCACAATGGTAGTGTCGTGGATGTAGTTGTTGATGTATACAGTGTCATAGATGTAGTTGTTCACTATCGTCGTGTCGTGCACATACGCCGTGTCGTGAATGTAGTTGTTCACAATGGTGGTGTCGTGGATGTAGTTGTTGATGTATACCGTGTCATGGACGTAGTTGTTCACAATAACGGTGTCGCGGACTACCGTGGTGTCGTGAACATACACCTGGACATAGGTAGTATCATGCACAATCGTCGTGTCGTGGATATAATTGTTCACGATGGTGGTGTCATGCACAATGGTGGTGTCGTGAATCAGAATGGTGTCGTGGACAATCGTTGTGTCGTGGTGGACAATTGTGTCGGGACTCAAAGCGAAATAAGCCACCAGCATCGTATCCCTGTATATAGTCAGGCTGCGGGGATTCTGTGTGTTGCCGTCGTTCCAGTAGGCAAAGGCATAGCCCGCGTTGGGCGTGGCGGCAATAGTGGCGGTGGTAGAGTCACAGGTGGGCTGCGTGACCACTGCTGCCGTGCCCATCACAGTGTCTGCCGACGACACACTTACTGTGGCAAACATCTCCCCAACGAAGTTGGTAAAGTAGCTCCAGCGTACAGAGTATGAGGCTGTGCTTCCGCAGGGGATATATACTGGGATGGAGTCTAGGATGCCGGTAAAGGCATTCAAACCTGTCTTGGGGGCTATCGCACGCTTTGAAGTGATGCTTGTCAACCCAGAGCAATCATGAAAAGCACCGACACCTATCGAGTCCACAGCATTACCTATAACCAATGATTCTAAGCTGTCACAATAACCGAACGCACCAGAACCAATATATTCTACCGAATCTGGAATTATTAGGTTTCTTATTCTACGGTTAAGAAACGTATAATCTGGTATCACTTTTACATTATTCCCGAAATAAATAGCATTAAGTCCACCACAACCTTGAAAAGGCGGGTAAATGGCATACGAATTAGTATCATACCATCCCATATGGGTACAACTATCGGCATTATAGTTTACCGTTGATAGGTTACTACAATTCTTGAACGCCCATCTACCAATAGACCTAACCCTCCGAGGAATCGTAATCGAAGTAAGGCTCGTGCAACTACCGAACGACTCATTGCCTATTCTTTCAACAGAATCCGGAATCACAACCGAAGTAAGCCCTGTGCATCCATAAAACGCATCACTGCCTATTGATTTCACAGAATTCGGAATCGTGACAGATTGAAGATTCGTACAAGCACAGAAAGCGGCAGCTGGAATCATCTTTACATTGCTGCCGATATTTACAGTACTAACATTACAATTCTTAAACGGAGCGTATGAAGTCATTGTTTCGTTACGATATCCCATATTAGCGCAACTGTCGGCATTAAGGTTCACCGTTGTAAGGTTGCTACAACCATAAAAAGCATAATATCCAACACTTTTCACATTCCTTGGAATTGTAACCGATGTGAGGCTGGTGCAATTCATAAAAGATGAGTTGCCTATTGATTCTAACGAATCCGGGAATGTGATTGACTGTAGGTTAGTACAATTACTGAATACACCATTGGGAATCATCTTGACATTGTTGCCGATGTTTATTGTGGTGACACTACTTCCAAATAAATAGTATGTCCAATCGCTACTATACCCCAAATAGGTGCAGCTGTCGGGATTGAAATTTACCGTAGTAAGGTTACTACAGGCCCAAAAAGCACTGGCGCCAATGTTTCTGACGTTCCTTGGAATCGTAACCGAGGTGAGGCCGGTACAGCCCCGAAATGACAAGTTGCCTATTGATTCTAAAGAATCCGGGAATGTGATAGACTGTAAGTTTGTACAACCACTGAACCCGCCATTAGGAATCATCTTGACATTGCTGCCTATGTTTACAGTGCTGACATTACAATTTCCAAATACATAGAATACCCAATTGCTATCGCTATGATACCCCATATTGGTGCAGCTGTCGGCATTAAAGTTTACCGTCGTAAGGTTACTACAATATGAGAACGCATTGTCGCCAATGCTTTTGACATTTCTTGGAATCGTAATCGAAGTGAGTCCTGAACAAGCATAAAAAGCATGAGCAGGAATCATTTTCACATTCTGACCTATATTAACGGTAGTAAGATTTCCCGCATATAATGCGTAGTCCATGTACGTGCAACTATCGGCATTAAAATTCACCGTATATAAACTATCTAAGCCGCTTAAAGCGTAATCTTCAATTGTGGTGATGGGGTTTGGAATGGTAACAGAAGTGAGTCCGCGACATTCATAAAATGCAAAAGAATCGATTTCTGTGACAGTATATATAGTCCCTCCGTATGAGACAGACGAAGGGATTGTCAAACTGCCTGTTGGCTTTGTATATCCCCTCCAAGGTGACAACCCATAAACATCGGAGAATGCACTGTCATTAGGATATGTTACACCAACTGTAGATGATGTCAGAATTTCATAGTACAAAGTCTGCCCCGATGGTGCTACAGCACTGAAGTCGTAACCTTGGGCGTGGGCGAAGCCTGCAAGGAACAGAAAGATGAGAGATGATAATTTCTTTCTCATGTTATTTTTGTTTTTTCAGTGGCGCGGCTCGACGGCACGGAGACAATACAAGAAAGTGGAGCCATCCATTTATTACCCTATTTTCATTGGTAGGGCTTCGACTCCCTTGAAAGTAAAATATGGTTCAGTGAATCGCTCCACTGCGGGATGTATCGTGATGGTTTGATACAATCCAACAGGAGCATTCATCTTCCCAGTATTCCATAACTTTCAATTTGTGAAGTGTCGAAGTTCACCAATATAGGAATAGAGCGAAAATGCGCTTTCTTAACTATTTACAGACACAATGACTCGCTGTCTGTAGATGCAAATATACAACTTTTTCCCGGCATGTCAAGAAAAAAAATGCTGCACACAGCAACGCAGACCTTCTCCACCCCCCTATAGGGATGCCATAATAGGTCACATACCCCAGCCTTACGGTAAACATTCAGAGGATGTTTGCTCCCACTCTCAAGAGGGGATGGCTGTCGCATCCAGTAGTATAAAATCCGTTAGATTGGTGAGATTCGTGGTCAGAATCTATTATAGGAGGTTACCTTAATGTGAACCCGACCGACTCAACGGCCTTGCGCAACGCTTCCTCGGAGGCGGTGCCTTCGACGAAGGCTTCTTTAGTTTCTAACACCACGCGGGCGGAGGTGACACCCTCGACATCTTGCAACGCCTTCTCGGCGGCAGTGCGGCAGTGGTTGCAGTTCATGCCCTCAATGTGATAAACTCTTGTGTTCATATTTTCAACGGTTTTTGTTGCGACATGTTTCTTGTTGCGACGCAGGCGTGGTAGCAGCAGTGCATTGACGACCAATAGCAACAGCGCGACGGTGCAAGTCCAGCCAAACCATGAGCCTCCCCCCTCGCAGCCATGCCCGCAGGCATCTGCCACCTGCAGGCTGCCGAGGAAGTTGACGTAGTTGCCGAAATGCAGGAAGTCGATAAGGTATCCGAAGCCCACCGCCCCAATCACGATAGATGCCAGATAGATAATCAGCGAGCGAGTGCCCAACACCTTTTTCACCACCAGCATACTGGCAAAGTTGCACGCCGGTCCCGCCATCAGCAGTACCAGCCCCGCACCAGGGGTGAGCCCCTTGAGCATCAATGCCACCGCAATCGGGATAGAACCCGTGGCGCACAGGTACATCGGCACCGCAATACAGAGCACCAGCAACATCGATGCCAACGTGTTGCCTTGAAAGATGGTGAAGGCACTATCGGGTATCAACACCGTAATCAGCCCTGCCACAAACAGTCCGATGAGCAGCCACTTGCCGATGTCGGCAATCATGTCAACGTAGGCGTAGCGCAACGCCTCGACCAACTTGTTGTGATGATGGGAATGACTGTCACAACCGCAGTCGCAATGGTCGTGAGCATGACCATGCTCGTGAGCACAATCCGACACCTCCGATACTTCCGACCCTTCCGACTTGCCGAATATATTCGCCGCCGCACCGCCAAAGAGAGCCGTGCACAACGCCGCCACCGGGCGTACGATGGCAAAGGGCAATCCCATCATGCCGTAAGTAGCTAATATCGAGTCGACACCCGTCTGCGGAGTGGCGATAAGAAACGAGGTCGTCGCCCCCTTCGAGGCACCCTCCCTGCGCAGCGACATGGCGGTGGGAATGACCCCGCACGAGCACAACGGCAGCGGTATGCCCAGCAGGGCCGCGTTGACTACCGACCCGAAGGTGGGCTTGGACAGATAACGGTGGTACAGTTTCGACGGCACGAACGAGTGCAGCAGCCCCGCAAACAGGAATCCCAACAGCAGGTAGGGCGACATCTCGTTGATTAAGTGGATTATCTCTTGCATATCAATCTGTTTTTACAGATGCAAAAATACTTCAATTCCATGAAATACAAATTACAAACTTGTGGCTATTATGAAAGTGGCGATACCTAATGATAGTGAAAAAGGTGCTCCGAAGAACTCACAGCACCTGGAAAAAGCCATGAAAAAAATTAATTCTACTTGAATGCGTTTTCTGATAAGCCCTTACCGCCAATCTTCAAGTCCTCCATGTAGCTCGGCACTTCGCGCCCCAGATACTTGTCGACATACAGCTTGGCCAAGTACTGTCCCAGCATGAAGCCGTGACCGCGCAAGCCTGTGCAGAGACCCACCTCGGGGTCGATGATGTAGCGCGGCTCGGTGTAGCGGCCTGCCCACACGGCCAGGAAGCCCACCTCGCGCAGGTTGGGAATCCACTCGGCAAACACCTCGGAGACTATCTCCAAGAACTCCTTGCTGTTATACTTGATATTCTGACGGGCCTCGTAGGCGTCGGTGTCGGGGCTGGCGCAGCCGATTATCTGGCCCGTGTGGCCCCACTGCTGCCCGTAGACGGCGCTAAAGCCCTTGTAGTGACGACGGTCGATAATCATGTCGAGCGGGTCGCACTGATTACCAGCGGAGGTTCTCCGTCCCATCATGGGCAGACGGCGTGTGATAAAGGCCTGATGCTTCACAGGGTAGAGGCCCGTGTCGAGGTCCAGCTGGTCGATAAATTTCTCCGCGCCCCAGCCCATGGCGTTGACAAAGTGGTCGCAGGTATACTCCACGTAATTGCCCTCGTGGTCACGCACCAGTGCCACATAGTGTCCGCCCACCTTCTGCACGTTCAGCAGCTCACAGTCCTCATAGTAGCGGCCGCCCTGCTCCACGCCTATGCCTCGGATGTAGTCGATGACGCGTCCCGGCGTAGCCTGCCAGCAGTCGCGGGTGATAAGTGCGTGGCTGTAAGTCGTCTTGCTGTCGTCCCACAGCGGCGAAATCTCCTTCTTGAAGTCCTTGCGCTCAATCATGTAGGCATCGCTCCATGCGCGCGAGGCGTCCAGCGACTTGTAGGTCGAATCGTCGTGCACCAGGTTCACGTAGTGCGTCAGGTGGTAATTGATATTGTGCACCTTCTGCATATTCTTGAATATCTCGTGATTGTGCACTGCTATGTCGGCAATGTCGGGGTTGGAGAAGGCCGGACGTCCACCGCCGATGCAACGCCACGATGCACCGCGGCTGTAGTTGATCATCACTGGCCGTTTGCCTGCTTCGGCGAAATAGCGGAACAGCGCGCTGCCCGCAATGCCGCCGCCGGCAATCAGCACCTCCACCTGCTCCCTCTTCACGTCGTTCATCTTCGGGAACACAAACACCTCCTTGGTCTGGGCGTTGTAGAGGTCGCCCAACGTCACCTGGTTCGACAGCGGCGCACGCGGCGTGGCATCGCCCACCAGCTCTATGCCGTAGCTGCGCAATATCTGACGGGCGCGGGGTATGCACCGTTTGCCACGGCAGGGGCCCATGCCCAGACGGGTGATGTGCTTCAGCTCGTCCACCGAGATGGTCTTGCGGTCGCCCAGCACCTCCAACACACGGTCCAGCTTGATATCCTCGCAATGGCATACGTACGCCTCCCCCTTCTGACCATTCAGATTATTCTGAAAATTCAGACCATTCGGATAACGGTCCTTGACAATAAAGCCCTTGATGTCGGTCATCACGGGGTTGCCCGAGACCTTCACTCTCGCCACATTAGTCTTGTTGGGTTTCTTCATTATCTTCTCAATCACACCCTCCCCTATCTTCTGTCCGTTGTTGTCCACCAAATAGGCCTCTGCACCCTCTTCCACCTCATACTCAATAGGCAGGAAGCATACACCCTTCTGCAGGTCGTAGCCGAAGATGGCCAGACCCGGGCAGTTGTTCACACACTGCATACAGCCGATGCACTTGTCGTAGTCCACCGTAGGCGTGGTGTTGGTAGCCGGTTTGGTGATAGCCCCTTGCGGACAGCTGAACGAGCAGGGGTTGCAGGCAAAGCCGTACAGGCAGTCCATCTGCACAAACGGCTTCAGCTTCATCCGCTCCTCGCTAGGCAGGTTGGGTTTCTCCAAGATGCGGATGGGATGCTGCTGCGAGTCGATATACTGGCGCGAGATGTCCAGATAGTCGTCATAGTTGTAGCGGATGCCCATCGCCTGTGCCACCTCGTAGGCGGCCTGCTTGCCACGCAGCACCGCGCTGGTGCCCTCGCCTATGCGGATGGCATCACCCACGCCGTAGGTATTGTGGCCAAACACCTCGCGTCCCTTCACCAGCAACTGGTTGTCGGGAATCAGGCCCGTGCAAATATTGATAATGTCGATGCCGTCAATCACCTGCTCCGTGCCGGGGACGGCCTTGAAATTCTCGCATTTGGCAATCACCGCGCCCGTCACGCCCGTATAGTCCTCATTCGGAATGGCACGCACCAGCGTATAGCCCGTCATGATGGGAATGCCCAGCCTCCGCACACGGTTGGCCTGCACCGGGAATCCGCCCTCGCGAGGCATCGCCTCGATGATAGCCTTGATCGTGGCACCCGCCTGCATACCCTGGTACGAGGTCAGATAGCCGATATTGCCCGCGCCCACGGTTAGCACCCGCTTGCCCAGCAGCGTATGCTCCTGGTTCATCATCTTCTGGAATACCGCGGCAGTATACACGCCCGGCACATCGTCGTTCTCAAACGTCGGCATAAAGGGCACCGCGCCCGTCGCCACCACCAGATGCTCCGCATCCACATATCCCACCTCGCCGGTGACGATATTCTTGATAGCCACGCGTCGACCCTCCAGCAGGTCCCACACCGTGTTGTTCAGCAGTATGCCCTCGTGGCTCGGGCCTGCCAACGTCTTGGCAATGTCGAAACCGCGCATGCCGCCAAACTTCTTCTCCTTCTCGAAAAAGAAGAACTGATGGGTCTGCATGTTGAACTGTCCGCCAATCTTAGCGTTGTTGTCAATCACTATGTTGTCGATGCCGAAGGCGTTCAGCTGTTCGCGGCACGCCAGCCCTGCAGGCCCTGCGCCGATTATGGCCACCTGCGTCTTATACACCTTCACCTCCCTCGGCTGCTGCGGGCGCACCTCGGGCAGCCCGCCCTCGCGGCTGTCGATACGGCACACCTCCTTCACGCCGTCCACCAGCGTCACGCAGATGCGCCTCACCTGCCCGTCCACCAGCATCTCGCATGCTCCGCACTTGCCGATGCCGCAGTTCAAGCTGCGGTTGCGGCCGTCGAGGCTGTGGCTGTGTACGGGGAAACCCGCCTGATGCAACGCGGCGGCAATCGTGTAGCCCTTGCGGCCCTGCACCTTCTGTCCGTCGTAAATAAACTCCACCATCTCGCTCTGCGGGATGTCTAAGATTGGATGATGTTCGATTTTATACATACCGATTTTCTATAAGTGTTTAATTTCTATAAGCTAACACGTGCCTTTAACAATTCGACACCCTATTAGCGATTGCAAAGGTACACAAAAATTTTTAATCCACAAAAAATTGAATAAAATTCTGCGTATTCTGCGCGACTATTTAAGCCACGCAAAATACGCAGAACAGAAAAATGTCAACCCCACCGAATGCCACCGCGCCAGCCGTCCCCCCGTCCCCATCCCCTCTTGAGAGGGGTGGTCGAAGACCGGGGTATGTCCTCTCAATTCTCAAATCCCCTCAATTCACCACCAGCCGCTTGGTAGTGGTGCCTGCGGGAGTGCGCACCAGCACCACGTAGGTGCCCTTCGCCCACTTCGACACGTCGAAGTCCGCCGCCGTCCCTCTCCCCGTGCCCGAAAGCTCCAGCACTCGCTCGCCCCTCACGTCGTATACCTCCACTCCCTCGATGCCGTACGACGACGCCACCACCACGCTCCCGCTCGCCGGGTTCGGCATCAGCCGCACAAAGCGCGACAGGTCGCTCCCCTCTTCGGGCACCGCTATGCCCTCGTGCTGCGCGGTGTCGTCCGGCCTGCTGTGGTGCAGCCGCCAGCGCACCAAACTCCACCCGCTCCGCCGAAGCGTGTCGTACTCCCGGCACACCGTCCGCACATACGCCACCATCGGTATGTCGCTGTAGGACGTGTCCGTGAACTGCCAGCGGGTCGTATTGTTCAGCCTCACGATGGTGCCGTCCGCAGCCGCTGTGCCCTCGCGCCCGTACGACAGCTCGTACTCCGTGTGCAGGCTGTCAGCCGTCCACTGCACCGTCACCGTGTCCGTATAGTTCCCACGCACAAACAGCCCGCTCACCCTCGGACACTCCGGCGCATGGGCAAACTCCGTGTCCACCACCTCTATGATGGGCAGCACCATCAAAAACTGGGTAGTCGTGTTCCAGTACCATTGGTGTAACGGGTATGGGGAGCTGTGTGCCATGTAATAATGATATAACTTCCACAGCGACGGTTCGTAACATCCGTCCTGCTTCGAACCCGTATAAAACGTGATGTAACTGCCTCCGCCCATGCTCAGTCCCGTCTCACCAGTAAAAAAAGGCTCGATATTATAGTATGTCCCTCCCACATAGAACGAGTCGTACACCCTCACGGGCTTGTCGAAATAGTAGTCGAATATCCGATAATGCAGGTTCCTATGATTCGTCGCATTGTCATACAACGAGGAGTCGACAGGGACTGCAAAGGAGGCATATGTGCACGCCGCCTCCCTCTTCACAAATCCGAACAGGGGGAACCCAGACATGTCGATCCCCGTCCACTCCACCCGTTCCAGCAGCTCGAAGGTGTCGGGTGAGGCCTCGTACAGCATCAGATACTCCAGCGGGACGACCTGATTCTGTATATCATATATGACGGCAGAAATCCCGGCCACGTCCACTCCGGCTGGATTGTCTATATAGTTGTACTGGAGCACGTCTGACGGTTCCAGCAAAGTATTACTGAAGCACACTTCAGGATTTGCTGGCGCAATCCTCAGATTTTTGTAGCGGTCCCCCACCGTGTCCGCCGCCAGCCATGCGTCGAAATCGAACTGCTGGTACCGCACATACGTCGTGTCCCTGAAACTGTGCGACTGGGCCGTCACAACCCCTGCCGCCAGCACGCAAACTATTAACAGAACTGTCTTTTTCATATTGCTGCCTATTTATTGGTTACACAATGTCGTCCTTTCCTGTTCCTCAACTGCCGAGGGCATGTCGTCCTGCCGGAATGGCGGCTTGATCAGATTCGTCTCCATGTACCTGATGTACGGGGGCACATGCCTGATGATGCCGTTGATGATGTCCGGCAGCCCGCAGCTGGCGGGGGGAAAGACAGCCTCCCACATCAGTGTGAGGTACCCGCCACCCATGTAGTTGCCCGATGCCACAAAGGCTTCCGATGCGCCTCCGAAGGGATCCAGGGCATGCAGGCCGTGCCCCAAAAGATAGCTGCCGTTGTACAGGACTACACCAGCCGACAGGGACGGGAGCGGGAACCGATATACGATGCTCGCCTGGCCGCCCACCGTCCCGCCGTCGAAGTCGTTCAGCACGATTATGCTCTGTTTCGACGGGGAATAACGCACGTCGCGCATCTTCCACCTCGAGCCCGGCTGCCTGCCACACGGGACTGTCAGCCCCTCCTGCAGTACCGCCGCTCCGCCCGCGATGCCGAACGTTTTCAGCGCCAGCCCTTCGTCTGGCGAATTCTTATAATGGTACGCCACCGCAAAACCGTCGCCGTCCAACGCCGTCGCCATCACGTCCTCGTCCACTTCCAGGTCCGAAAAGCCCTGTCCGTATTTATTGGGATAGCTGTTATCCGCCGGCCATGTCCCTGCAGGGTAGAGGTAGCCGCCTTTGGGAAACACCCGTAGCGCCAGCCGCGCCGAGTCGTTGGTGCGCGCCACCGCCACCACGTAGTTCTGCGTGGTGACAATGTCGGTATACTCCTCTATCGCGTACTTGTTGAACATAAATATCCAGTCCCACATTGTCCCGTCAAACCTGGCCCGTCCGATGCCCACGCGCATCGATGTCTCCCCTAGGAAATAGTTCTTGGCGATAAAGGCGATCTTCGAGCAGCCACTGCTGTCGTACACCGCGAGCCTCGCGATGTCGCACAGATAGCTCTGGCATCCGTCCATGGGGCCGCCAACCATCGGCGCCGACGATGCGGCATCCCAGTGGTACGTGCCCGCCCCGGTGTAGAAGTCGTTGATGGCGAAACAGGCCAGCAGCCCCATCGGGGTGCCGCCCAACACGTAGTGCCCTCCCACGAACACCGTGTCGTGCAAGATGCGGAAGTCGTTAACCGTCACGTACGGGGGCACGGCCATCTTCTGCACGTGCGGCACGGCGGAATCCACCAGCAGGAACCAGTTCTCGTCATAGCTGTTGTGGGTGTACACGACGCTTGCGGCTTCCTTCCAGTACCGCACGATGATTGTGTCAGACCTGTGCCCGGTCACCTCGCTGGTCTGGCTCTGCCCTAATGCCGCACCAGGCGGCATCAGCAGTACAATAAATAGAATGCTAAATCTCAACACTTTCATGGCACAATAATTAAGAATGGATTCCAAGTTTTCATTTGCAAAGATACACATTTTTCTCAAATTGAGAGTTGAGAATTGAAACTTCGCAGCGGCAGGCAATTGGTCGCTCCCGCGAGATTTCAATTCTCAATTTTCAATTCTCAATTTTCAATTATCAGCTTCTGCGTGCCGGTGCCGTCGGTGGTGGTCAGCGTCACGAAGTAGGTGCCCGCTGGGTAGTCCGCCACGCTGAGCGCGACCCTCTGCGTCCCCGCAGCCGGCTCCCTGCGAAGCACCTCGCGACCCGCAGCGTCTGTCACCGTCAGCACGCCTCCGGCGAAGCCCTCGCCACAGGTCACGCACCTCACCTCGCTCGACGCGGGATTCGGCACCAACCGGAACTGGCTGCCCAGCGGCGGCACGGCACCTATGCCCTGATGGCTGCCGCTGTCCTCCACAAGCTCGAATATCGCGGTGAACACCGTATCCTGTACCACCCTCACCCGTCTCGGATTGGTGATGTCGTGGTCATGCCATTCCACGAAACGGTACTGCCCGTCCATCGCATGGGCGGCGATGACCGTGTCCGTGTTCTGCGGATAGCTCCCGTCTCCCTCCACCGTGCCGTACTCTGGAGGATAGGCTATGACGGCCATCCTGTAATACTCCGCCTCCTCAAAATAGGCGGTGAACACCGTGTCGCTCGTCACCGTCACCAGCCTCGGATTCACCGTGTCCCCGTCGTCCCAATGAGAGAAGACATAGCCGTATTCGGGCACCGCACGTATCAGCACGCTCGAACTGTCCGGATAGAACCCCCCGCCTGTCACATGCCCCATCGCCGAGTCCGCCGCACGCACCTCCAGCAGGCTCTGGGGCTCGATGATGGGCAGGAACGGCCCGAAGCCCCGCTTGGGGGTATCATGCCATGCCCAAGTATGGGTACGACGGAACTCCCACTCTGTGGGATAGCAGCATTCCGGATGCGTCGGACCTCCTATCGTCGCATAATATACGGGCTTGTGCATGCAGAATTCGGTCCAGCCGGGAGCCTCGCAAAGCTCGCTGCCATGGAAACTGCCCACCACGTAGAACTCTCCCTCCACCCTCACCGGCTTCTCAAAGTAGGCCTCGTACACCCTGCAGTACGCCACGCCGCCCGGATACGTGTCATTCCATAAATAATACTCCGGTGTCGAGGTCAGCACCAGCTTCATCGTCTTCGGCTGCACAGTGTCCCATCTCGCCGAATCCACCTTCACCATATCGTTGTTCACCGAGTCGTAGTAGGCCACATACACATACTCCTCGCCATAGTTGCTGTCTATATACAGCCGGGTGTTGACCTCGGGAATAACCATCACCGCCATGCCCAACAGCTCCACGGGCTCCGCCGCATAGTCCCTCCTCGCAAATTCCCCCCACTGGTAACTGGTATGGTGAATAAGGTTGAGACTGGCGAGACGCTCCGCCGTCCCACGGTATATCCCCTCGCACTGGCACGTGTCGAACCAGCGGCTGTAGTAATAGTTCCTCACACGGTGCTCCACCGTGTCGCTCAGCTGCGCCTGCGCCAGCATTGCGCCAAGCACGCCCAGCACCAACATAACGTTTTTCTTCATATCCGTACTATTTTTAAATCATTTATCAATTTCCGTTAGTGGTTGCACCCCCCCATGACACTCTCGTCCGACACGTTGCGCACATGTTTCAGTATCAGCAACCCCACCATACGGCGAATCGGCTTGGCTGGTCGTCCGTTGTTGGCACAGTACAATCCCTTGAAGGCCTCTTCAAAGACTTCCCAGTCTATCTTGTTGGCCAATAGGTATAGCGGGTGCTTCTGGTTCAGCTGTGACTCCAGGTCGAAGAACAGCGACTGCTGGTCGGTTCGGGGTGCGGGTTTTGTGTACATTGTTTTGCATGTTTTTCGATGCAAAGATACGACTTTTTTGCAAACCACACAAGTATTTTAACAATTTATTTTATCAACAATCAGATTGTTGATAATTTTTGAGGCTTGACTATCTATCTTTTTAGGTTAATAAATTTGGTTCACCCACTTTTACTTGTGGGAAAAACCGTCTGCCTTGCCTTGCGGTGCTGTGCGGGCTGGCGCAGATTTTTTTTCCGGCCTCGCACAATAGATTCGGTCCTGCTGCGTTATTACTTGCGGCATCAGACCTTCTATGCCTCGGGGGCCCTGCGGGCGGGGGAAGTGTTTCTCCTTGCGACATTCGAAACAGGCTTCTCGCCGCCTTCCGGCCCTCATTTTTCAGCCCCGCACACCGGCGCACCTATTTCGTGCGGGGCTCTCTTTATTAGTTTCATTGCCTTAATGGTTTTATGCAGGCTCCCCACCTGCTGTTAATTGACTAACGGACGGCTACACAGGTGTATTTCCCTGTTGCTTGGTCAAAGGTAATGGTAACCTGATACCCATGAAGCACCATCTGTGCAGCCCACAATTTCGCATCCTTTTCGTTGTCCGTGATATACGTCACCTTCTCCTTGGCGACATTAGTCTGCTGACCGACACCGGTACGCTCGAACCGCACGGTGTATCCCTCCTTTGCCAAAGCCAACATACGGTCGAGGAATGCCGACCACTCCTCATCGGTCTGCGGG
>JAEEGF012236738.1_pt1 | contig 26742 bp, 22 predicted proteins | sample 9134171 | NCBI WGS metagenome assembly JAEEGF01 (sample SAMN16246542, study PRJNA631951) | gut metagenome | biome: gut microbiome; feature: rumen; material: AP-attached | host: Bos | place: Iran: Karaj | collected 2018-10 | reverse complement strand
ACTCTCCCGTGTGTGTCCTAAACCTCAATTCATAATAAGGTCTTGAATCTCTACACGTCGTTTCTGCCTTGGGTTAGTAGGCAGACATTGAATTAACTGTACAGTGACTTGTCGTCAGTTTGGTTGGTCATAATAGTTGACCTCTAGACATTCGCTCCACGGAAAACCTGCTTAACTGGATAAAGCAGCAACCTCACGCTTCATAGCTATCATGTCACAGCGTTTATGAGTATAAAACATTTTTTTTTATAATGCAAGGACTTTTTTAAAATTAATCACTTTTACCGCGAAATCAATCATTTTTGATAGTTTTTCTTGATGTAAATTAATATCTTCAAACGTATTAGTGACTAATTATTAACCCTGTAGTACAATTTGACCTGCACATTAAAAGCTATGTTATCATTTAATAATAGAAAAAACTATTACCAAAGTTTAAACTATTATAAACAATTTATAACCTTATATAATAGGAAAGGATTTATCATATGTGGATTGCAGATGGTTGGAAAGACTATGAGGTTCTGGATACATCAAGCGGTGAGAAGCTTGAACGATGGGGTGACTACCTGCTCGTTCGTCCCGATCCTCAGGTTATATGGAATACAGAAAAAAAGCATTTCGGATGGAAAAAGCCAAACGGACATTATCATAGAAGTAATAAGGGCGGCGGTGAATGGGAATTTCATAAGCTCCCAGAAGAATGGACAATAAACTATAAAGATCTCACTTTTAATCTGAAGCCTTTTAGTTTCAAGCACACAGGCCTTTTCCCCGAGCAGGCAACTAACTGGGATTGGTTTTCTTCATTAATAAAAGAAGCAAATAGACCAATTAAAGTTTTGAATCTTTTTGCCTATACAGGTGGTGCAACTATCTCCGCTGCCAAAGCCGGCGCAAGCGTAACTCACGTTGACGCTGCTAAGGGCATGGTTGCCTGGGCAAAAGAAAATGCGGCTTCTTCAGGCCTTGCTGATGCCCCAATCAGATACTTCGTTGATGATTGTGTTAAATTAGTAGAAAGAGAAATCAGAAGAGGTAATAAATACGACGGAATAATAATGGATCCTCCTTCCTATGGAAGAGGACCTAAAGGTGAAATCTGGAAAATTGAAGAATCAGTATTTCCATTTATCCAGTTATCATCCAAGCTCCTCTCAGATGATCCGTTATTCTTCCTTATTAATTCATATACAACAGGTCTTCAGCCGGCTGTATTATCTTATATGCTACACACAGTTCTTGACCCTATACACAAAGGTACTGTAGAAGCCAGCGAAATCGGTCTCCCTGTAAAAGGCAACGGCCTCGTTCTCCCCTGCGGTGCCAGCGGCAGATGGACTTCAATCTAAACAATTGATTGGTTTTCAAAATAAATAAGAGATTTGACTTGTGTTCTGAATAATATGGAACAAGTCAAATCTCTTTTATTATTTAATATTTCGCTGTAATTGATACTGCGTGATAGTATTCATCATTGCCACGCTGAGCAACTACAGTAACGCTCTTGTTAAGCAGAAGTACCGGGCACTTTTCAAAGTTAGTGTTAGAATCTAACTTAATCTGCATTATTCCACCATCTGTATCAAGATACAAGATACCTTCTGAAGTCTCATCATCTACTGTTCCCTTAACTGTAACCTGGGTAGAAGCTTCCAGAGTTGCTGTTGATGAAGCGCTTCCGGAACTATTGACCAGCTTTGATGTATGGTTCCATGCATCGTTTCCTCTATAAAATGTTACTTTTATCTTTTGCTCAGGTAAAAGAACTCTGCACGCTGTCGTGTCTGTATCTACATCAAGTACAAATTCCATTGTACCTTGTGAAGTCTCAAGATAAAGATTAGAAGCGGTTGTTCCTTTTTCTACAGTTCCGGATACAGTAGTTGTCGAAGCATCAGTACTTGTTGAAGTAGATGTACTTGTTGTGCTCGTTGTGCTTGTTGTATTTGATGAAGACGAAGATGTGTTTCCGTAGTCAGAAATAGCGAGCGCATGCATATAAGCATCTGATCCTCTTGCAGTTACTACATTTACCTTTTTACCGATAATAAGCATAGTTACATCATCAAGATCCGTGTCATCATCCATCTTTATCTGCATAGTGCCATTATCCACAACAAGATATAAAAGTTCTTCTGTTGTACCTTTTGCAATTCTTCCTGTGACTGTCACCTTTGTAGAATTATCTATTGTAGCCTTGCCAACCTGAGTTGAACCGTTTATGGAAGATACATGCCAATACTCATCATTTCCTCTATAGCATGAGCAGCTGACAGTATTGCCCGGGAGCACAAGCTTAGTTCCACTAATAGTGGTATCACTGTCAATTTTCAGTTCCATAGTTCCCCCACTTGTTGTCAGGTATAAGATTTGTGAAGTTGTCTTATCCGAAACAGTTCCTGAAAATGTTGTCTCTGCAGCCTCTGATACAGAAGACATATTCATCCCCATTATCAAGACAAGTATCAAAGTCATTAATATAGAAAAAACTTTTGACAATCCTTTTTTCATACTTTCCCCTTTCACACAATATATTCGCACCAATTTAATATATTATACATTATCTGGTACATTGTATTCAAATTGCAGTTCGCTATTTTATGGGCCTTTTACGGCGAGCTACAATTATTGCATAGCTTAATACATAAGCCTATTACCAAGGATGCTTAGGACCTGCTTCCTGACCATCGCCGCCTTCTTCGTCCCCACTGCCATTGCCTTCATCACTGCCTCCGCCTGAGTTAGGATTTCCATCCTGGCTTTCCTGGCTTCCTCCATTGGCATCACCATCATTATTGTACTTTTTATAATTATCAAGCTGATCTATTTCTTCTTTTCTTTCTTCCATAGCACCTTTTTTATTCTGTTCAAGCGCCTGTTGCTGCTGCTTTTGCTTGTTAGAATTCGAAGAACCGCTCGACTTTTCGTTTTGGTCATCCTGATCATTGTTCTGTTGGTCCTGGTTCTGATCATCCTGATCATCACTATCACTGCCCTGTTGTAGCTTTTCTATCATCTTATCGATGTCTTCTTTAAGCTGCTGAGCATCTTTATTGTGCCCGGTCTGTCCTTCCTCATCTGTAGCGCATCCGTTTGCAAGAAGCACGTCTCTCGCCTGATACAAAGTAAATAAAGCAGTTTGAACCTTTTCATCCGAATCAAGATTATTAAAGTCAATGGTATAGCATAGTGACAGTGCCAGATTTATTCTGATAAGACAATCTTCCGGTTCCTTAGGGTTATATTTCAAAGCATCTGTAAAATAAGAAACCGCACTTACATACTCCTTGTTCTGGAACGCAACATTTCCAAGATTATAGTATGGAATATATCCTTCCGGAAAATTCAGAAACAGTAATCGTTTCTCTGCCTCAGTATCGTACTGTCCGCTATAATAGCCTGAAACGAATCGCTTATTAATTAGTACTCTTCCCACTGACGAAACAGATATCAGAATTATTATCACCGATAATATAAGAAGTGCTATATATTTTAGAGGTTTTCTTTTCATAAATTACAACCTCCCCTTCTTGATTATTATTGCAAGCTCAAGCAGGAGCATGATTGCAAGACCAATTGCAAAGAAATAATATGTATCTTTATATATCTCAGCTCCCTTGTCGTTTTCGATAATGGTTTTACTGCTTTCTTTGATGATCTCAATAGTTCCTTTTATCGGAGCGTTGCCACTGTTAACATTCTGATAGTCTATTCCCAGATCATCCGCAATCTGTTTAAGGTTTTCCTCATCTATCTTGGACAACGCATCTTTATGTGTATCGTAGTCATAAAGATATCCCCAGCTTCCCTCTTTCATCTTGCCACCCTCCTGCGTACCATAGCCAAAGACAGCTCCGCCATCCACGTACTGCGCAAGCTCAGCGTAAGATTTAAGTTTAGTTCCATTTGTGATTTCTCCGTCACTTATATAGAAAACAATAGTCTTTCTGTTTTCTTTTCTGGATGAAGAAAGCAAAAGAGATTCAATATCCTTGTAAGGCATCGACAGATCACTTCCGGAAGCAACATAGCTATCAGGAATTGAAAATGTATCAAAAAGATTTTCGATATACTTAAAATCCTGAGTGAAAGGGGCCAGAACATGGGCACTGTCATCGAAAGTAACCAGCGCAAAATTGCATCCGGCAAGCTCATTTATAATGTAATGAGCGTCATCTACAACGCCTTCCATTCTCTTATTTTTGCCATTGTAATCTTCAGCCCACATACTTATCGTAGTATCAACGATGAACAAAACATCGAGATTTTTGGCTGAAAACTCATAGTTTTCATCTACAGTTACCGGTCTTAATCCAATGCAAAGGACCAAAAGATATATAATGCCAAGACGAGCGATAGCAAAAATCTTTTCTTTAGTTTGAATTTGATTCCTGCATATTATTGCTACTGTGAATCCCAAAACTATTGCAAACACAAGTAGCATAAGCACCACAGGAAAAATAGGTTGTATTCTCATTTTTGCAGCACCAATCCTGCCGACATTCCTAATGCCAGGCAAATTAAAAGAATTATAAAAGGAAGCCCAGGAAGATCCACAGTCTGTCTGGACATAACCACCTTAACCAGCATAGCTTCCTGCTTTTGAATATCCTGAACAATCTCAGACACCGCCTGATTTTCCGTACGAACATAGAATTTTCCGCCGGTTGACTCCACAGCATCCTGGAACTCTTTCTTGCAGGAGTCATAATCATATTCCTCCGGGTTGTAAAAAACTTCCTCCCTCGGGAATATTCCAAATATTGTAACATTGTTCTGCGCACAGGCCTCAGCTGCCTCATCAAGCTCCATGATCTGTGATTTGAAAGCATTAAGCTCATTGTCAGTACACATGATTATTACTCTGGTTCTGTCTGATTCTCCTAAATACGGAAAAGAATACAGCGCTGTACCAAGGCCTTCTCCAACAAGAGATGATCCCTTTGATCTGTTGTTGTAAAGTGTACCCGCATCATAGTAGTCAAGCTTAAACGCCAATTCTTTATACTCATCATATAGATCATCAGGAATATACGTATATTCTCCGAATTTCTCCTGATATTCTTTCTGAAGAGCAAAATACTCGCTGAGCTCATCAAGCTTTTGCAGGCAATATTCATAATCATCTGTAAGTGGAACATAAGTGACCGTAGACGTGTTAAAGATGTTTATACCGATTCTGTCTCCCTCAAGCCCCTTAACTACTTCCTTCAGATAATCAGTAATTTCGTAGTTAAGATCATAAAGAGAATACGAAACGTCCAAACATAGAATAATATCTCTTTTCTTTACCCCACTATATACATCATCTGTCCTGTATGGTCTTGCTATCAGGAACAAAGATGATACAATACTTCCAATTATCCCCACTATAAGAATTACTCGTAAAGTTCTGTACTTGCTTTCAAGCTTTTTGTAAACAAGCGACTCCCTGATTCTTTTGGTATTTGCTGCCCTGATTCCCGTTACAAATTTACCGGCTGCTCTTTTTTTAGTGTAGAAAAGAGCTATCGTAAACACGGCAAGGATTATAATCCCAAAAAGAACCACCTTTCCATACATCAATTCCATGATTTGATCACTCCCATTGCCTTATTGCATGAGGCTTCAAGGCTGCTGTTCACAGACCTTGAGTCCTCACCAAACTCAGGCACATAATATTCCTCAATAAGAGTATCCAGCTTTGGAATCTTTAATGCCTTCAAATCCTTTAATGTGCATTTGGTAACGTCGATTCTGGTTGTATCATGCACAAATCCCCTGATTATCAGGCTAAGCTTCTGATATCCATCTCTCTTGGAAATCTTTTTGCCACTATAATCCGCCAAAAGCTGTTGTATCTGCGATACATATTTTCTCTTTGCATTGTACAAAGTAATCTGTCCGGGATTTTTATATACCGGCTGATCCTGCGCCACTTCCTGAACGGGCGCATTGCTTTTCAGTTTACGAAGTGCCAAAACAAGAAGCACTATCCCCACTATAAGCAAAACACCAAAAACCACCAGCACCCAGAGGCTATACTCAAAGGGTGGTTGTAATGTAACCGTAGTTTCCATGTCTATACCTTTCAAATAAGACAATAGCCTTGTCTATTATTTCACTCTCATTTTTCAGAGACACTGCAGCCACACGGCTCTGTTTGCATGTCTCATGAACCTGATCTCCCATTTCCTTTTTCAGCTCTTTTTCAAGCTTATCAAGTTCCCTGCTATGGGAAAAGAAAAATCGCTCATAATGGTTCATTTCTATATCATATACGCTATCTCCAAAAAGAGATGCATCCTCAATTCCAAAAGCCAAAAGGTCATGGTCTTTGGTAATAGCTCTTATAATATTCTTATCAATACCTGCAAGACCATCCATATCCGTGATAAGGATAATGATCATCTTCTTATGGATATTATTTACTACATCCTTGAGAGTCTGAACAATATCCCTGTCTGAAGCCTCGCAGATATGTTTTTCATATTCATAAAGAAGCCCTTCGATATGATCAGGTCCGGACTTAAACATACTTATCTGTGTCTGCCCGGTCTTGGGATATGCAATGGCAAAATCAGAACCGTTCCTACTGGTTATATAAGAAAGTGTTCCGAAAGTCATCAGAGCTATTTCTTTCTTGGAAACTCCGTCAGGAGTATCTCCATTCATCTTAAGCCCTGCATCACACACAAACATGACATTGTGTCTTCTGTCAGTCATGTATCTTCTTACAAGAATTGTTCCCATCCTCGATGAAGATTTCCAGTCAATATCATGCACCTCATCGCCCGGAGTGTACTCTTTCAGATCTTCAAAATCCATGCTGCGGCCTTTATGAATCGAATGAAAATCTCCCTCAAGAATATTGGAGGTCTTTTTAGTAGTATAAAGAGCTACTGCCCTTCTTATTCTCGATAAATATTCATAATCTATATTCATATTGCGTCAGCCTTCTATCATGGTGTTTTTACAGAATTTACGATTCCGTCGATAACCTGTTCAACTGAAATATTATCCGCAACTGCTGAATAGTTCAGACCGATTCTGTGTCTAAGTACCTGATGTCTAACAAGCTTTACGTCTTCAGGAGTTACATAAGTTCTTCCCTGCATAAGAGCTGCTGCCTTTGCCATCTTTAAGAACGCAATTGAAGCACGTGGGCTTACACCAATGCGCACATACTTGCCAAGTTCAAACTCAGGAATCTGATTTGCTCTTCTACTGGCAACAACAATACTTGAAATATACCACTTCACCGCATCGTCAACATAAACCTGATCCACAATATCCTGTACCTTGTCCACATCTTTGATAGTAAGCACAGGTGGATCAACTCTGGAGATTGTTCCTGACTCAATTCTGCTTAAGATCTCCACTTCCTCAGCTGCTGTAGGATATGTAATAACCTCTTTTATCAGGAATCTGTCAGTCTGTGCCTCTGAAAGAGGATATGTACCTTCCTGCTCAATCGGGTTCTGAGTAGCAATTACAATGAAGATATCTTCAGGCATATGGTATGCTTTTCCACCGATTGTTACCTGCTTCTCCTGCATGGCCTCAAGCATGGCTGACTGAGTTTTAGCACTTGATCTGTTTACCTCATCCAAAAGGACAAAATTGGCGAAAACAGGACCAAGGATTGTTTCGAATTTCTGAGTTGCCTGATTGTAAATCTGAGTACCTACAATATCTCCCGGTAAAAGATCCGGTGTACACTGGATACGTGCAAATTTACCATCAACAGCATCTGAAATAGCCTTTGCAGCTGTTGTCTTTGCAAGTCCCGGTACAGACTCTACGAGAATGTGTCCATCAGCAATTATTGATGCAATAAGTGAAAACTTAAGTCCCTGCTGACCTACAACCTTTGAATCAAAATAATCAGAAAGCTTTTTGATAACATCCTGTGAATACTCAAAATCAGCCTGGTTTATGTTGCTTTTAATGTTCATTTTTCTTTACCCCTACATTACTTTATGATAGTCGCTAAATTGCGCATAATACCTGCAGCAATATCCGGCTTATTCATTGAATAAACATGAATATGACTAACGCCGTTTGAAATAAGATCGATAATCTGATCGCATGCATAGATAATTCCGGCTTCCTTGAGCTTTTCCGGATTATCTGCAAATCTGTCCACCATGATCTTCATCTTCTGTGGAATGGTTGAACCTGAAAGTGCAACGCTTCTTGCTACCTGCTTTTCATTGGTAATAGGCATGATTCCGGGAATTACAGGTACATCAATTCCCTTGTCCTTTATGCGATAAAGAAACTGATAAAGAGTGGAATTGTCAAAAAACATCTGAGTAGTCAAAAAGTCACATCCGACCTCAACCTTTTCTTTAAGATGCTGGATATCTTCAGACTGTCTTGCACACTCCACATGTCCCTCAGGATAACATGCTCCGCCAATGCAGATTTCAGGATCCAGTGATTTAATATCATAGATCAGCTCAGTAGCATGATTATAGTCAAAGTGAGTTCTTCCTTCCTTAGGAATATCCCCCCTGAGAGCCATAATATTCTCAATTCCTTTTTCTTTGTATGTTGCGATCATGGATTTTACATAATCTTTGTCAGAAGAAACACATGTCAGATGAGCCAATACAGGAACCCCGTATTTGTCCTGCAGATCAGCTGCAATATTCGCTGTGTTCTTACTGGTTCCACCGCCTGCGCCATAAGTAACGCTCATGAAATCAGGACCAAGAGCTGCAATCTCAGCTGCTGCCTTTTCAACTGCCGGGTATCCGTTATCTGTCTTTGGTGGAAATACCTCAAATGATAAGGTAACTTCTTTTTCATTTAATATGTCTTTTATCTTCATATTGGCTCCTGAATCGTATTTTCAAGAAATCCGCAACGAGTGCGGATTTCTTGTTTTTTCTATACATTATACATTTATTTCTGCTGTAACTCCAAGGTCATCTTTGTTGGCTTCGATGATTGGATTAACAACTTCATTGAGAAACTTCTCAACCTGATGAGCACTGCATCCAACATACTTCTTAGGATCCATTGAAGCTTTAAGCTCTTCAAGACCAAGTGGGAATGCAGGGTCTTCTGCGATAAGTTCAAGAAGGTTATTGTCTTTTCCTTCTACCTTGACTGTCTTACCTGCTTCCATTGAAAGCTCACGAATCTTTTCATGCAGCTCCTGTCTGTCTCCTCCTGCTTTTACAGCATCCATCATAATATTCTCAGTAGCCATGAATGGAAGCTCAGCCATAAGGTGCTTTTCGATTACCTTAGGATAAACTACAAGACCATCTACTACATTAATACACAAATCAAGGATGCCATCTGTTGCAAGAAATCCTTCAGGAACTGAAATTCTTTTATTGGCAGAATCATCAAGTGTTCTCTCAAACCACTGAGAAACCTCTGTTATAGCAGGATTGAGAGTATCTATTATAACATATCTTGCAAGAGAACAGATACGCTCACTTCTCATAGGGTTTCTCTTATAAGCCATAGCTGATGAACCAATCTGGCTCTTTTCAAATGGCTCTTCCACTTCTTTTAAATGCTGAAGAAGTCTGATATCCTGAGCCATCTTTGTTGCAGATGAAGCAATTCCTGAAAGTACATTTAAAACCTTCATATCAATCTTACGGCTATAGGTCTGACCAGAAACTGACATGCAGCCCTTAAATCCAAGCTTTTGGGCAAGCATAGGGTCAAGCTTATCAACCTTTGAAAGATCCCCGTCAAAAAGCTCAAGGAATGAAGCCTGCGTTCCTGTTGTTCCCTTAGAACCTAAGAGCTTCATGTTATCAAGCACGTAATCAAGATCCTCTAAGTCAATTGTAAAATCCTGAAGCCAAAGAGAAGCTCTTTTACCAACAGTTGTTGGCTGTGCAGGCTGAAAATGTGTAAAGCCAAGTGTTGGCTGATCCTTGTATTTGTCAGCAAACTTAGAAAGCTCATAGATAACATTTACAAGCTTCTTACGAACAAGCTTAAGGGCATCTGTCATAATGATAATATCTGTGTTATCACCTACGTAGCAGCTTGTAGCTCCAAGGTGAATAATTCCCTTAGCCTTTGGACACTGCTGACCATATGCGTACACATGGCTCATAACATCATGGCGTACCTCTTTTTCTCTTGCTCTTGCCACTTCGTAATTGATATCATCCTGATGTTCTTTAAGTTCATCTATCTGTTCCTGTGTAATGTTAAGTCCCAGGTCTTTTTCTATCTCTGCCAGTGCGATCCAAAGCTTTCTCCAGGTTCTGAACTTCATGTCCTGTGAAAAGATATACTGCATTTCCTTGCTGGCATAACGCTCTGATAATGGGCTTGTATAACGATCTGTACTCATAATATCCTCCTAATAATTTATATCTCGTAGTCCCCGCGAATATCACCCTTTGGTGGTTCAACTGGATATTTGCCTGTAAAACAGCCTTTGCAGATTCCAAGGTTTCCACCAATCATTTCTTCAAGTCTGTTTATATCAAGATATGCAAGTGAATCAGCACCGATTATCTTACATATGTCATCAACATTCCTATTATATGCTATGAGCTGATCCCTTGCAGGAACATCGGTTCCAAAGTAGCATGGCCACAAGAATGGCGGTGAGCTGACTCTCATATGAACCTCTTTGGCTCCCGCATCACGAAGCATTCTAACAATGCGGTCTGATGTTGTTCCTCTTACGATGGAATCATCTATCATGATTATTCTTTTACCCTTTACAGCACTTGAGAGAGCGTTTAGTTTAACCTGAACACTGCTTTCTCTGTTCTTCTGCTTAGGCTTAATAAAGGTTCTTCCTATATAAGAGTTCTTTACAAAAGCCTGTCCGTAAGGAATTCCTGATTCAAGAGCATATCCAAGAGCAGCAACATTACCTGACTCAGGTACGCCTACAACCATATCTGCATCTACCGGTGAATCTTTTGCAAGAAATCTTCCGGCTGCAATTCTGGCATCATATACGCTTACACCATCTATATTGCTGTCCGGTCTTGAGAAATAAATATATTCAAATATGCATCTTGCGTGTTTGGACTTGTCGATGCACATTGATTTGTCTGATTGAATACCATTATCTGGAGAAATCGTAACTATCTCACCCGGCTCCACATCACGGATAAATGTTGCTCCAATGGTATCAAGGGCACAGGTTTCAGAAGCTAAGATATAGCAATTTTCTCTTCTTCCGATTACAAGAGGTTTAAATCCATAAGGATCTCTTGCTCCGATAAGCTTTCTTGGAGACATGATAACAAGGCTGTATGCTCCTTTTATCTTAAGCATAGCTCTTCCAACTGCCTCTTCAACAGATTTTGAAGCAAGTCTCTCCCTTGCAATGTGATATGCAATTACTTCTGAATCAATAGTTGTCTGGAAAATCGCACCTGTATAAGCGAGCTCTTGACGCAGCTCCGGTGCATTGACAAGGTTACCGTTATGGGCTAATGCCAAGGTACCCTTAACATAATTAAGAACAAGAGGCTGAGCATTTTCTCTGGTACTGCTGCCAGCCGTAGAATAGCGAACATGGCCTACGCCAATATCACCTTTAAGTTTATCCAAAATTTCCGGCGTAAACGCTTCATTTACAAGACCCATGTCCTTGTAACTGTTCACCTTGCCTTTTGGACCGTTGGTCTCGCTTACCGCAATACCACAGCTCTCCTGACCTCTGTGCTGCAGTGAAACCAATCCATAGTAGATAGATTCTGCTACATCGCCACCGTCGAAGTCATACATGCCAAAGACACCGCACTCTTCGCCCAGACGCTTGTAGTTTTCCGTTCTGATCTCTCCCACCATTCAATCTCCTCAGTGTAAAAAAATAATGAAAAAGTAACCTAAAGCTCAAACAATGAAATAATACCATCTATCCTTTTTAATGACAATGCAAAAAGTATCCAAATGCATTATACATTTGGATACCTTTCTTCATATCTGGAAACCATATCTAAGATTTCCTGCGTATATTCAGGATACAGTTTGGCCATATCCTCTATTTCTCTCTTGGCATTGCCTGCAACAACATCTCTGTTATAATTCATTCGCTTTCTCAGAGATCTTCTCTGTTCATTCAGGTCATGTCTTATCTCAACTTCTTCATTATGGCTGATAAGAGCTTCAACCTGGTGAACCCAGATATCAGGATCCTTTATCCTGTAGTGGCGAAGGATGTATATAAGATCTTTCTGATTTGCATCAAGAACCTTTTTAGCATCCTCATACTTAGCACGCTCCTTGCATTCTTTAAGATACCTGTCGTACATATTGCTAAGCTCTGATGAACTGTTCACTCTGTATTTGAGACAAAGATAATCAATCAGATTTGTGTTGTTGACATATCTTATCTTTACAGAGTTCTGTAACATGATAAGCCTTGAAATCGACTTATTTACCGACTTAAGTTCTACTACAGCACCGGTACTTTGCACATACAAAACAGTTATTGAAATCGCTGCCAGAAGTATGCTTATCATAAAGCCATAGATTACATTCAGCTTTAATCCTATCTGAAGTACCAGCAAAAAAATTATTACCAGAACAAGGACTATTCCAATAGCAATAGTAAGCTTTTTGGAGTTCTCAATAGTTCTGTCCAGTTCTTCCTGTCTGAACAGATACGCTTGATGCTCGGAATCCAGCCTTTTAAGGTCATTTTTAATCTTCTTTTGGTAATTTTCTGCCTCCAGAAGCTTTTGGGAACCAACTCTTGCCTCAGACTGCAGCTTTTCCATATGTTCAAAGTCTTCTTCAGACATACGCCCCTTACGGGAATTGAACTTTTCCTGCTGCTCCTGAGACTCTATTATTCTTTGGGCACAATCTGTTATCTCAGTTCTTTGCTCAGGTGGAAGTGCATTTATCTCCTCCATATCACGAAGGTGACTGGTCACATCAGCATACTCTATCTCAAGAGCATCCAACTGCCTTGCGGCTTCCTCCATTTGTTGAAGACAGCTCTCAACGTATTCTCTTCGCTGAACAGGATCGCTCATATCCATATCTTTTCTGGTATAGACAATATCGCTCCAATCCTCATATTCAGCCTGCAATACCCTGTTATCTACTTTATTCCTGCCAAAAATTTCATCCAAAAGCTTCATAATAGCCCCCCGCTTTAGCCTATTTTACCTTTGACGAGATCTCTGTACTCCGTTTTTAAATTCTCTGTTATCTCACCTACCATATTGTAGTATTCATACATTTTGCCTTCTGCCTTGTATACCGACAGTGTACCTACAGTATGATTCAGCTTGCTGCTGCCAAATAAATCCCCTAATTCATCGAGCTTTCTTTCCAGCATCAAAGATGGTTCATATGCCTCATCATTATCAGCAACATAAGAAACATAATCTTCATTGGAAAGATTCATTCTCAAGGCACCCAGATACTGAATATAAGACTCCTTGTTGCCACCATCTTTATATGCCTGCAAAAACATGCTTGCCGCTCTTTCAAACAGGAACATTCTGGCATACATAACCCCTTCATTGTGTTCTATCAAGGCTTTTGTCTTTTTATCAATGTCATCCGTATTCTTAAGAAGGAACTCATATTCTTTAAATGCCATACTATAGCGATTATTCTTTAAAAGAAATTCCGCCCTGGCCATTTTCTTTTTGTAAACATCCATTCCGGAATTGGCTCTTAGTATCTCTTCAGTACGGTCAACCTCCTTTTTGGTATTGCAGCCAACATAATCCAGTATCGTACCTGCAAGAGCAGCAGCTGAACATTTCTTTAATGCCATGCTCCGAAGTTCATCCGCCAGCCTTTCCAGTGAACAGCCTTTTTCAATCCAGTCGAACAATGCATTGTCAAAGCTGTCCTCATCCAGAAGGAACGCATTGTTTACCAAAATGTAGCAGAGTTCTTCTATGCAATAGACATTCTTGCCAACCTTCTCTATATGATATGGAGTTTTCGCATATGTACCAATACATAGAATTGGTCTACTCATTAAAACACCTTCTTTATCATAGTTCTATCGTCTGATCCCAGCTTTTGCCGGATGAAGGGAACAATTCTCCGAATCCCAGATCCTGCACCTTCACATCAACTTCATTTACAGAATTCATCTTCATCGTTATACGAAGTCTCGTTGTACCGGCAGGTCTTTTCTCAAGGCCGTCGAGATACAACTGTACAACCTTTGGAAGCTTGCCTGTAAGCGGCGTTACTTCTATATTGAGTATACCGCTAGGGTCCATGATTATCTCAAGTGAAGTCTCAGCTTCGTACCAGTTAATTCCGGCATCCAAAAGTGCACAATAAACTTCTGTACCGCACTTCATCAGATTCATGCCTAGATTAGCCTTTAGCTTGTCCTCGCCAAGGAAAACATACTTCTTGGAATTTACTGTGGGCTTTATCCTCTCCCTTGCCGCTATACTTGCTCCTTTGCTGAACAAATTGTTGCCCTGGAATACTCGTCTTGTCCTGCACAAAAATTCAAGGGATTTCTTAGGCCACTTATCTCTAAAGCCATCTCCCAACAAAAATACCGTTGAAACAATCTTATCCTGACAAGTATCTTGCATTATAGAAAGGAACTCATCATCCAGCCTCTCACAAGTCCTGTGATAAAGGCTTGCATCCCTTGGAAAGCCTTCAATCCCAAGCCTTAAGTTGTCATAGTTTTCAGCCTCTATAGTTGCAACCACCGGTGTTGTGTTGTGGTTCAGAGTCATCTCATAAACTCCGAGACTCTCGCAATCATAATCACAGGCAAGAACCACATGGTGCATCAGTTCATCAGGCTGATAAAGCATATAGTTATAAAAGCTTTCCTCATGACTTTGATAAAAAATATTCTCAGTCTTGAGGTCAAGAGCCGATGTCACAGCATTCAAAACCTGAACCATCCTGTGATCAAGACTCCTTGTAGTAAACATGATCGCATCCACATTATCAAGTGACAATTCCATGGATAGCAATGAAAGGCTTCTTTTTACAAACAATGTTAAAAGAGCTATCGGATCATACTCATAATCTCCAACTATAACAGGATGTCCGTCTCTGGCTGAAGCTAAAAGATTTGGTGCAGCAGTAGAATCTCCATCCGCGATGTGGCGCACAGCCTCCTTGCCGTAAAACCACTGATTAACATCATTCTTTTTACACAGAACAGTAGGGATATTATATAATTCTGCTCCTGCCAGTACTGACAATGTTTCGGGCATATCCGCATCAGAAGCCAAATAGCTTATCTGCGAAACCTTATCGCCCAGATCATATCCCAGTACAAAGCGCTTTTCATCTGAACTTCCAAAAAGCATTTCTTATCATCCTTCTTCGTTGTTATCCGTTAAAGGTGTAAACAATCTATCACAGACAAACCTCTTTTTGGCTAATTCCAAAAGTAAGCTGTCCACAGTGTTATAATCCTGCAATGTTTCACCTATCATAATGTCATTAATATAGCTGTATCGGCTTCCCGTGTGGCTCTTAATGATATCACTCTTTTGAATGGTTCCGCTTTCAGTCAACACATCCTCTTTTTCTCCGCCGTCCTCAGTAATGTAATACTGAAGCTGCTCTCCAAAAAAGAGAACAAACGATGAAACAAAAATACCATCATACATTTCACGCATTTCTTCGCTCTTGTACTCTTTGTCTTCTTCAGTCGCCAATCTGAAATGAATGGTGCAGTGTTTGCCCGGAAGAGTCCTATACTCAATCATGGTCTTATCACTGAACTGAACCATCTCAGGCAACAGTTCTTCGAACTCTGAGTAAAAAGGGAAATACACATTTTTATCCATTAATTCGGTAACAAAGGAAACTGCTACTTCCTCATTGTAGCTTTCCTGTGACTTCTTTTCCGTCCCGTAATATCTAAGATAAGCAAGCTTACAGATATCCATAAGAGGAACATTGGAAAGCGCCAGCGCCTCTATTCTCTCGTAAATAAATCCGTCAGTTATCTTGCCACGCACAAAGCTGTCATATGAACACTGAGAAAGGAATGCAACTTCTACATCTGTATTGGCACCATTTTGAACATAAGACCTGAAAACCTCGATCTTTTCCCCAATGTAGGACCCGCTGTAGAGCATCTGTATAAGCATTCTCTCCGCCAAAAGATATGTATCCAGCCCAAAGGATTCTGCAGCCCTGAAAACATCGCGCATTTCCTTAATGGTGCCGTCAAAATTAGCTATGAGATAGTTAAGAAGCTGTTCATCGTATTTGGCATTTGAAAATGCATAGTGTGCTATCTCAACTTCTTTTTGCCCAACAGGATATATACCCCTATCCAGCATTCGTCCACACATGCGAAGTATCACTTTAGCATCCAGAGAATACGTACCATAAGCCTTTACCCACTCCAGAGCCTTGTCATAAAGCCCTGCCATTACCATGAGTTCTATAAGCTCATTTCTCTCAGCGCTACTGATTTCCATAGGATCTATATTTACAAGATACTCTGTGAGCTGTCTCGTAAAGTCATTGTCATAATAAAACTTTATCAGATTATTTCTGATCTCATTCTTAACCTTTTTTCTGACCAGTCCGGAGTCTGCCAGATCCTTATATCTGGTAACATTCTCCATATCTATGGTGTAAGCATTTTTGCCAAGCTCACACAAAAACAGATCAAGATTCTCAATTCCTTTTTGTATATAAGGAATTGCATAAGTGCCGATCTTACCGGGAACCATCATCCTGGTACAGGTATATTCGATTGTAGTAGCATACCTGTTATCATCCCTGTCCGTCAAAAGAATCGTGTATTCATTGCCATATAACGGCACATATGCCACACCATCCGTAATCGGATAGCGCATTCCCTTTTCGCATTTATCATAAATGACGCATACACTGTTGACTCTCGGGTCATCAGTTTTTATCTCTGAGGTATATATTACATACAGAACCTTTGATGCATTGGAAGCATCAACCATCTGCTTTGTAAGCATGTTCTTGTACAGATACCCAAGGTCTTTGTTTATCCTGCCCTTATCGAGCTGAGCCATAAGAAACTTCTCCATCTGCGGGACATAAGTCTCATACAGTTCAGGAAATTCCTCTTTTCTCTCATGTATATATCTGTAAAGAATCGCATTCTTGTCATATTCAAGGTCACTTTGATATGAGAAATACATAAGGACCATCTTGCTTATCTCACAAGGAAGAAGTCCATCCTCAGTGGTATAGATTGACATCATGTAATACTCATAAAGCCTTGTAATACGAAGCTGTCTCTCCACCCCGAGAGCATACCATTTAAATGCTTCTTTTGTAGTCTTTCCTCCCTTTATCAAAAGAGATACGATAGCCTCAAGGATCATGTCATTGTCCTTGATCTCGTAGCATTTCTGTAATACTCTGAATAATCTGTCGTTAAAGTTGCGCACGCGACTTGATAGATACACAATCTGATCTATGAGATTAAGGGATAGAATCTCCTTTTTGGCGCCATATTCAAGAACATACAGTTCGCAGTCCTCAAGCTTTGTAAGAAGCGAAGGTGATTCATTGAGCATCCCCATTGCTTCCAGATAGAGAATCGGACTTCTGCAGCCAAGCCCAAACTGTTCCTCAATCTTCATCCATTTTCTGGGGCTTGATGAAGCAAACTCATCCTCCACATATTGCATAAGCCATGCAATACGCCAGTTATCAGGATTTCTCCTGAAAATTCCCTCCAGTCTTTCAGCAACATCGTTAAGATAGCTTTCTTCTTTGCTGCAAAGAGTAGAAAGATACAGATAATAGCTATACAGTGTATCTCCGGGAGCATCAAGTGCCTCCTGAGCTGCATGGTCAAGAAGCCACTTACCTTCATTGAACCTTCCGGCAGTTATATAGTAATGAGAAGTATATAACCTGAACTCCAGATCCTTATCATCCATTGCATTCATTCTGGATATTATACTGCCGGTTTCAGAAACCCAGGCCCTTGCAGTAATCTTTTTACATCTGTAGTTTTCATAGGCCTTAACAAGTTCAACTGTAAGCTTCTTTTTCTCATGATAATCCGCTGTGGGATGCTTGCCGGAAAGTTCTACCGCAACAGTAACCGGAAGTTCCACCTTGAAAAATGCATTCCTGAAGGTAATCTTGCCAAAGTTATTGCCCTCGTGGAGCATCTGTGTGCGTAGTCTTATTCTTAAATGGCAGGAGCTGCCGCTAAAACTCTCTTCGGTAAGCTCAGTCTTGTCCAGCGTTATGAAATCTCCATCGATATCAGCATGCAGATTGCAAAATCCCCAACCATTTCTGGTAATAATAATCGTGTTATCATGTAGCGTTCCTGCGAAGTCAATTCTTACTTCATCCTGGTCAAGCAAAAAATATACCGGCTGCTTTTTGTTTATGCTAATAAGGAACTCCTCCACATTCTGCTCGTTCATCCGAGCGCTGGAAAGTCCCCTGTACAAGCTCTCATACTGACTGTCATTTCCTTGAAAAACATTTATAAATTCCTTGGAATAAAAAAGATGTACTGCCTCATTCCAGTCAGTCTTGGCTAAATTTGCGAAATGAAAAAGATTCTTGATATCACCAAGGCTTGACTCAATATGGTCATGCCTTACAGTGACCACAAAAGGGAGTTCATATTCCCCCTGATTGGAAATAACTCTGAAATTCCCCTGAACTACATCACCTTTGGAGAGTCCCCTTGCATCGTATCTATAGGATACTTCATAGGGCGATCCTGAAATCTGCGGTGTAATGATCTCCATCCTAAGGTCGGATGAAGAAACCATTCCCGTGACAAACCTTTTCTCAGGTCCGAATATAGTAAAAGAGCCTTCAAATTCTTCATCAGGTCCCAAAGAAATCTCTACTCTGGGAATTGAAAAATCCAGGCTCTTATCCTCATATTCAAATTGCCCTTTCAGCAGTCTGTCTACTATCTCTCTCACAAGCTCACCCCAAAAAACATAAACTTCTGCAAATAGTATACCACAACCACGCTGATTATAGGGTATATTTTATTCCATTCTAAGCGCTTCGATAGGGTCAAGATGCGCTGCTCTCCTTGCAGGATATATTCCAAAAAAGAGTCCTATCGATGTAGAAATAGCTACTACTATAAATATCAAAAGCGGATTGACCACAAAATCGAACCCAACAACAGTACAGATCAGATAGGATAAAGAAAGTCCAAGTGCTATTCCTATAAGACCTCCCGTAAAGGTAAGTATCGCAGCCTCAGCCAAAAACTGAACAAGTATCGAAGATGTCAGCGCTCCGAGGGATTTTCTTATTCCAATCTCTCGGGTTCTCTCAGTTACTGATACCGTCATGATGTTCATAACACCGATTCCACCTACCAAAAGAGCTATTGCAGCAATTATCGCAACAACAGAAGTAATGATGGTCAGGATTGTGTCAGTTGTAGAATCAAATCCATATCCTGATGAAATCTTAACAGCGTTCTCTCCTCTTAATCCCATGACGTTTTCAACTACAGATCTGGTCTGAGCAAGTACATCATTCTTGTTTTCACTGTCGAGATAAATAGTAAAGCTCTTAAGCCCGCTTTCAATATTCAGGTTGTATGCACCTGCTGCCGCTGTATACGGCATATCTCCCATATATGTCGGTTCATCAGCAAAGCTTGCATAAGCCTTATCCATAGAAGTATCTTCTCTGATGCCTATTACGGTAAACTCTGCGGTAAGATCATAAGCTGTAAGAGTAAGAATTTCTCCAACTGCTTCTTCATAGCCAAATATCTTTTTAGCTGCAATCTGACTCAAAACGCAGACTCTTTTACCATCATCCACATCTGAATCGGTAAAATAACGTCCATGGACCATTTTAATACCTGCTCCGTTTTCCATAGCACTGCTTCCGCAGGTAATTCCCATGTCCGGTTGCTCTCCGCGGCACTGCACGGTTCCCCACACATTCATGCTGGGAGAAATTCCATAAATCTTGTCTATACTTGATTGAATCTTGTCCAGATCATCTTTGGTAAAAGATTTATCAGTCTTAGTATCATCCAAAGTGACGCTAACAGTAGTCGCCCCAATAGAATCCATCTCACTGTTTACCGTAGCTTTCATACCATCACCAATAATTAGAACAGTAAGAACGGCAGCTATTCCTATAATAATACCAAGCATGGTAAGAAATGACCTGCCCTTATTGTTCTTTATACTGGATAATGCACTTTTTATATATTCACCAATTGTTCCCATTTTCTCTACCTTATAACCTTAGTGCATCTATAGGTTTCATTTTTGCAGCTTTTCTTGCGGGATATAATCCAAAAAACAATCCCACAAGAATTGAGAAAAATGCAGCCCCTATTACAGAAGAAGGGGTAATTATTACTTTAAATCCGATAGCGGTACAGATAATATGTGCAAGAATAATACCAAGGATTATTCCGATTATTCCACCAATGAATGTAAGGATAGCTGCTTCAAACAAAAACTGCGCCATTATGGCTCCCGTCTCTGCTCCAATAGACTTTCTGATACCAATCTCTCTTGTGCGCTCTGTTACCGAAACCAGCATAATATTCATAACACCGATTCCACCTACCACAAGCGAAATTACAGATACAAGTAAGAGGAAAGAAGATGCATATCCCAATATCTGATCAAGCTCTCCTGAAAAATCCGCCATACTATATGCAGTAATAGCATTAGTCCCTCTTAAGTTGTGGTGGTTTATCAGTATTTCTTTTGCCTCATTGACTCTGTCATTTAATATGGACTGGTCCGCAAAAAGAACCAGCTCATAAAACTTATCCACGTAGTAGTCGAAATCAGATGCCATTGCTGTGTATGGAACTTCAATCTGAGCAAAGTATTCCTGTCCCTCCATAAGGAAGGTATACATCTCATTCATGTGATCACGAAGCCCTATAACAGTATATGTAGCAGTTTTGTCCCACAGGGAAATTTCAACTTCCTGTCCGATGCAGTCCTCAGTTCCAAAGAGCTTCATAGCATCGTCTCTTAGCATGACACACACTCTCTGACCACTTTCTACCTGCTGCCTTGTAAAGTATTCGCCGATAACAACTTCATTTCCAAGAGCATACAGTAAAGAATCAGCTCCTCCGCTTACCTGAGCTGTAAAGGTGCCTTTTTTGGCCTTTACCTTTCCGCCTCCGTACAGATTAGGCGAAACACCTTTGATATCAGGAAGCTGATCCTCCAAAAGATCCATATCTTCCTTGGAAAATACCTCTTGTGTTTTCTTTCTGTTGATTGAGATCTGAGCATAGTTTCCGGCAAGACCATTTAGCTGACTCTGAACAAACTCAGTCATACCGTTTCCAAGGGCAACTACTGCTATAACAGCTGCTATACCTATGATAATACCAAGCATGGTCATAAGGGTTCGATAGCCATTACCTATTATCTGTTTAATTGCACTTTTAAAATATTCACCAATTTGTCCCATTATATTCAACCTGTATTATTAGGAATTACTGCATATTATTTACTACTACAGGCATTCCTTCCATAAGCATTGTGGCATCCGATGTGATTACTTCATCACTTTCTGAGATACCTTCAATGATCTGAGCATCAGTGCTGTTTGAAATTCCAACTGTTACATTTTTTCTTGCCACGATACCATTATCTACAACATAGACATAATCACTGTCTGCGTCGGTATATACATACTTATATGGAAGAACTATGGTGTTATCAGCCTTTTCAGCATGGATTTTGTTATTGGCTTCCACTCCAAGAATAATATCGGAATCAGGATTTGTAATCTTTATTGTAGTAGCAACAACTGCAACTCCATTGCTATTCTTGGTTGCTGTGCCTGAAATCTGAGTCACTTCACCTTGATATGCCTTGCCATTTACAGTAATATCAACCTTCTGACCTGTAGCAATTTTAGGAAGATCACTCTTTGATACGGAAACTGTAACCTGAACATCATCAAGATTTGCAACTGTAAGCATCTTTGTTCCGGCAGCTACTGTAGCGCCTTCTACTGTAGCAACTTCTGTAACAACAGCGTTAAACTCTGCCTTTACGCCTTCTCTTGCAGCATCAATTTTCTCAATAGCATCTTTCTGAGTGATCTGAGTTGACTCATAGGATGCTTTTGCCTGCTGAGCACTTCCTGCATTTACCTGAGCAGATTTAGCAGAAGTAAGATGACTCTGTTCTTCTTTCAATGCTGTAATACGATCATTCCATGACTGAATCTCAGCATCTGTCTTTAACGCATACTGAACATCATTATAGGTCTGTTCGAGAGCAAGTATCATCTGTCTGTCACTTTCAGATGGTTCTTTATATTCTCCGTCACTCTTAGATCCGGATTCATTTCTGTAAATGTAAGAGTCACTGCCACCGTCAAAATATACCTCATACTTATCATCAACACTGTTCTGGTTAATATCGTACTGAGTATTCTGAATATCTTTGAGTGTCTGATTAATTCTGTTTGTCTTTTCTGTGATCTTGGTGTTTAAAGAATCTATTTCAGCAGTAATAGCATCAAGTCTGTCGTTGATCTGCTGTGCAGTCATGCCTTCGGCATATTTCCTGTCAGCTGCACCTACAGCAGAATAAAGAGAATTGAGGCTTCCCTTGGACTGTTCGATGGCAAGCTCCGCTTTCTGCTTGGCAAGGTCAAGCTCTGACTCATCGAAAGTATAAAGAACATCACCGGCAGCAACCTTATCACCAACCTTAACATCAAGTGTCTCAATCGGAGCTGCTACATCAGCAAAATAGGTCTTGGTCTCTGCGCTTTCTACTGTTCCTGAAATTGAAAGGACATTTTCAATGCTGCCAAGTGTTACAGGTGTTGTCTCAACATAAGTTACCTGATTCTTAGCTGCAAGATAGTTCTTTCCGATAAGTCCTGCAACCAGAAGCACTGCTACTCCACCAACAATATATCTTTTCTTTAGTTTGAATTTCTTTTTACCACTGAAATCGTCAATGGGAGTTGCTTCCTCATATTCTTCGTAAACTTCAAAGCCTTCTCCGGTAGTTTCCTTGATTTCATTATCAACCTTTACAATTTCTTTGTCTTTGTTCTCTGCCATTACACTATCCTCCAGTAATACTTTTCTATCTCAATCTTCTTTGTACTCTTTATTTCTGACATCACTCTTTATCATTCCATCGGAAATTGTGATGATTCTTTTCGCCTGCTTGGCAATTCCAGGATCATGAGTGATGATGATTACCGTTCTGCCCTCTTTGTAGAGCCTTTTGATTATGCTGATAATTTCTTTGGTTGATCCTGTATCCAGGTTACCGGTAGGCTCATCCGCCAAAAGAATCGGTGGTGCCTGCGCTATAGCTCTTGCTATCGCAACCCTTTGCTGCTGACCTCCGGACATCTCACTTGGCTTATGAGATTTTCTTCTTTCGAGTCCCACGCTGTTTAATGCGGCATTTGCAAGTCTGTCTCTTTCTTTTTTGGGAACCCCTCTGTAAATAAGCGGCAACTCCACATTCTCAAGAGCTGTAAGAGAAGGAATAAGATTGAATCCCTGGAATATAAATCCTATTTCTCTGTTTCTGACATGTGACTGCTCATCATCTGTCATATGAGACACGTCCTGCCCATGCAAAAAATATTTGCCGCTTGTGGGTGTATCAAGACACCCAAGCATATTCATGAGGGTAGATTTTCCTGAACCGGATTGACCAATTATTGCAACGAACTCTCCTTCGCCAATAACAAGATTTACATGATTGAGAGCTCGTACTTCATTTTCGCCGGGATTGTATATTTTACATACATCCTTTATTTCAACTAGTTTCTTCATACTTTTCCTCAACACCAATAGATTAATAAAAAAATCATTTAAGTTTCCAAGCACATCTTTGTTAATCATGCCTTATTTCACATTTAAAAGCAATATTGAATTTACCAAAAATACTAAAAAAAGACCTAAATCGCACTTATTTAGGTCTTTTTTACACTCAATTTGCAGTTTAGGCAAATTACAATATCTTTTACTTTGGAGATGCTATTCTCTTACCACACTTTCTGCACTTCAATACTTTTTTCTTAAGTACTTTTACATTTGTTTCAGCAAAGTCATGGCTGCCGCCCTTTGGACATTTTCCGCCTAATTCATGCTTTCCACCGGTTATTTCTTCAAGCATCTCATCTGCCAGTTCGTTTCTTAATTCTTCGTTAAAAGCCATATCTTATCCCTCCATATACATAAAAAACATTTTATTATCTTTGTTTGTATATCTTTATACGAAGCAAAATAATTCTTGGCAAATTTTTTATGAAAAAATAAATTCATAAAAATATTCTCTTTTCATATAAGCTCTAATATGATTATAATATAGTTTCATGTTCATATGGGAGGAAAAAATTATGAAATCACCGGCAGAAATTGCTACAAGGTATGAAAGTGCTGGAACAGCCAAGTCTGAAGCACCTTTCATAAAAACCTTTCTTCTTGGAATCCTTGCAGGTTCCTATATTGCGCTTGGAGGTCTTGGAAGTCAGATCGCATCTTGCTTTGCAACTAATCCATCTTCCGCAAGAGTTATAAGCTCAGTCGTGTTCCCCATAGGCCTTTTCATGGTTCTTATTGGCGGAGCTGAACTTTTTACAGGAAACTGTCTCATTACAATTCCTGTTTTATCAGGCAAAGCCAAAGTTTCAGGCATGCTTAAGAACTGGGTAATAGTTTATTTTGGAAATATGGTAGGTGCACTTTTCATAGCAGCTGTTGCAGCCTTCAGCCATATTTATTCCTTTGGAGACAGCACTCTTGCAACATCCGTTGTAAGCACAGCCGTTACCAAATCAAGTATCTCTTTTACAGATGGTCTTCTTAGAGGTATCCTGTGCAATGTTCTTGTATGTATGGCTGTATGGTGCTCATTTGCTGCAGATGAACTTGCAGGTAAGGTTTTCGCTCTATGGCTTCCTGTTATGCTCTTTATCATTTGCGGTTTTGAACACTGTGTTGCAAATATGTATTTCATTCCGGCAGGAATGCTTGCTTCAGCCCTTTACGGAATACCTGCAGAAAGCCTTACTCTTTTCAACTACTTTGTTACAAACCTTATTCCGGTAACTATCGGTAATATCATCGGTGGCGGAATCTGCATCGGAGCTACTTATTACGCAGTTTATTTAAAAAAATAATGTGATTAAAAACTAAAAGCGTCAGGCTTATGACATCTATTGCCATAAAACTGACGCTTTTTAAGTCATTAAAGCTTTTTCTCCATCAGATCAAATCTGCCTTTTCTCCAATCCGCATAACCTCTAGGCTCATATCCATTATGGCGATACAGTCTCTGAGCAAATGGATTCTCTGTAAATGTATCCAACCTTACTGATTGATATCCCATATCTTTTATCTGATCTTCAATGTGGTTAAGAACCGTTTTCCCTATTCCCTGATTCTGCACCTTGGGAGAGACACAGAACCTATGAAGAATATATGCTGAATCACCATCATATTTCCAGCTTGCATTATCATATTGTTCGTCATATTCGCCGCTGATAACATAGAATGCCACAAGCCTGTCCTCATTGAAAACCACATGAAGATTGTTGTTATTTATATCATCTTCAAAATCAGTTCTTGTCGGATAAATTTCATCCCATTGATAAATACTATGCTTTTCCATTTCGGCAATAGCATCTTTTATCAGGGAGCAGATTGCATCAAGCTCCTTTTTTGTTCCTTTTCTGTACTCAAGTGCCAAATTACTGCTCATAAAATTCCGTCTCCTTTACCATGATGTTAAATTAGCCCCAACACAATATCTGATTATTGCTACTCCCCCGGTATTCCCAATCACCTTGGATTTCCTGAAGATACACGTCCCTCATCCTCCGGAGTATACTCTACCCAAATATCCCCCGAAAAATTCGCCACTTACACTGCTGTGATAATCCCCGCATAAGCGCACAACTTCTTCTACTATAAATGGTTTCCACCCATAAAAAAAGCCTTAATTATATTCTTTTGCCTTAGATCAATCACCAATTCGCTATATATAGTTTATTTCTTATGAATTTCTTAAGATTTGCGATAGATTTTCTTAAGATTGAATTCAAACTATATACATGCCCGGAATCGCATGTTATATTCTCTTTCGTCAGATATGATTATTTAAATCTACTCTTTTACAGGGTAACCATGATGCAACCGGCGTGTCTAATTCGCTGCTAATAACTCTTGCATCAAGGTATTTTCAAATCAACAAATAAATAGCATTATTTTTTGTTTAGCATTATTGTCAGTCAATATCGCCTTGAAAGGGGTATCTGATAATTTTATAATTATAAGGAGAAATGAATTGAAAAGAAAAAAGAAACGCAAAGGTTATAACAAGTCAAAGTCTGATGTTAAAATCAGCACCAAAAACAAAGACAGACTTTTTAACTTTATCTTTGGATATAGAAGAAAACAAGAATTACCGGTTCCAAAGCTGGTAACATTTTACAATGGTGACAAGGATTCAGAGGATGAGACTGTTCTTAAATTGAGTAATTCATTTAAAGAAAACCTTAAGGATAAAACAGATATTGAAGTAAAGGTACGAATGCTTAACATAAACTATGGGCATAACGAGAAGCTCATGAATGCATGCAAACCATTGAACGAATATGCCTGGTTTATTGATAGAATGAGAAATAATACAGAATGCAAGTCTGTAGACGAATCTGTGAATGCAGCAATCATAGATATGCCTGAGGATTTCTTGATCAAGGCATTTCTCAGAAAACATATGTCGGAGGTGGCAAATATGTTGAAGATGGAATATCAGGAAAAGAATGCAAAAGACCTCATAGCAAGGGCAAATTATAAAAAAG
>JAEEGF011888384.1_pt1 | contig 26744 bp, 22 predicted proteins | sample 9134171 | NCBI WGS metagenome assembly JAEEGF01 (sample SAMN16246542, study PRJNA631951) | gut metagenome | biome: gut microbiome; feature: rumen; material: AP-attached | host: Bos | place: Iran: Karaj | collected 2018-10 | reverse complement strand
AGAGATTCTGAAAGACCCAGAAGTAGGAATGGTGATTATCACTACCCGTCATAACCTTCACGCACCGATGGTAAAGGAAGTGCTTGAAGCAGGAAAGAGTGTATTTGTTGAGAAGCCACTCTGCCTGAAACCAGAAGAGTTGGATGAGATAACAGAGGCATACAAAAAAGCAGGTAAGGGTATAACCCTTACGGTGGGGTACAACCGCAGATTTTCTCCATATGCCGTGAAGTTGAAACAGATGATTGGCGATGGCCCGAAGAACATCATAGCAACAATGAACGCTGGTTTTATTCCAGCAGACATGTGGGTACATGATTTGGAAGTCGGCGGCGGAAGAATTATCGGTGAGGCTTGTCACTTCATAGACTTATGTTCATACCTCGCTGGAAGCAAGGTGAAAGCTGTATGTATGAATGCATTGGGCGAAAATCCTCAAGAGAATACGGATAATGCTACCATTTTACTTAAATACGAGAATGGCACAAATGCTGTCATTAATTATTTTGCAAACGGTTCTAAATCGTATCCTAAAGAGCGCATTGAAGTATTTTCTCAGGATAGAGTGTTTATTCTTGACAATTGGCGTAAACTAGAAGGTTTTGGTGCTAAAGGCTTCTCAAAGATGAAAGGTTCCATGGATAAGGGGCAGAAGGATGAATTCCGTATGCTGAACGAAAGGCAGCAGAACGGAGGCGAGGCCTTAATACCGTTTGAAAGCATAGAGAATACTACCAAGGCAACATTTGCCGCTATTCAATCACTCAAAGAGAATCGTTGGGTAAATGTATAATATTCCTTTGATACTGAGGACTCTGGTTTATTTACAACCTCAACAGTTTTATTACCAGATCCGGAAACGTATCGTAAAGCCCAGGTATGAATTGATTCAAGCTCCTGCTACTAAAAGGGGCGGGATGTCTGTATCATGTGTAACCAAACCGAAATGCTGGGATGGGAAGGCTTTCACATTTTTGAATTTGACTTCGGAATTCATGAGTTGGAATGATGCCGAGAACGGGAACCTGTGGTGCTACAATCTGAATTATATGGATTTGTTGGGGCAGGATGATTTGGATGTGAAAGAAGGAGTCTATTGGATAGACAAGTTTACGGCTGATATTCCAACTACGAGGATGGGAATGGACCCATATCCAATAGCCTTGCGAAGTATTAATTGGATTAAGTTTTTTCTACGACATCCGGAAACTATTACACCAGAGCGGGATAATTCTCTGTATTCACAACTAAAACTGCTTGAAAAGAAGCTGGAGTATCACTTACTGGGTAATCATCTGTTGGAAGATGGGTATGCCCTTTATATCGGAGGTGTATACTTTGATGATAAAGCCATGCTGCAGCAGGCCGAGAAGTTGGTGAACGCCCAATTAAAGGAACAGGTGCTTTCTGATGGCATGCATTATGAGCAGTCTCCCATGTACCATTGTATTCTTCTTGACAGGCTTTTGGATTGCATCAACTTCCGTAGTACAGATTACTTGAGAGATACAGCTGCAGAGATGCTGGGATTCTTAGAGAGTATTGTCTGGAATGACAAATCTATTCCCCTGTTTAATGATGCCGCATACGGTATTGCACCAACGCCAGAGGAGATTTTTGATTATGCAAAAAGGTTGAATATTCAATGGGTAAAGGGGCATCTCGGAGATAGTGGTTATAGAAAGATGAATAGCGAATCCTTGGAGGCAATAATTGATGTCGGCAATATGACCGCAACCTACCAACCTGGCCATTCACAGGCCGACACTTTCAACTATGAGTTACGCATCAATGGGAAGCCTTTCATTGTAGAAACAGGAATATCAACCTATAACAAGAACAAGCGCAGACAGTATGAGCGGTCAACAGCGGCTCACAATACTGTTGTGGTCAATGGAAAGGATTCCAGCGAGGTGTGGGACGGCTTCCGTGTTGGTAGAAGAGCAAGAGTAACCATTATTGAGGATGGCTCTGAAAAGATTGTGGCCAAGCATGATGGCTTCTCTCCGATTATCCATAAGCGAGAGTTCTCATTAAGAGACAGATCCTTTAGTATCGTAGATTCATTATCAAAGCCGACTGAGGCTGTAAGCTATATTCACTTGGCTCCGACAGTCAAGGTGCTATCTGCAGATAGCAAGTTGGTAAATACAGATTCGTGCTCAATTATAATTGAGAGTGCCAAATCAGTTGAAGTTGCAAAAGTAGAGGTGTCAACTGAATATAATGTTTTTAAAGAGACTTCGGTAATAAAGATTCATTTTGATTCTAACGTCAAGTATAGAGTAGAAGCATGAAGATATTAATTGTATCACAGTACATACACCCGGAGGTGGGTGGTGGGCCAACGAGAATTACAAACTTGACCCGTGGATTAATTAAACAGGGGCAGGAAGTCGATGTGTTGACCTGCTTACCTAATTATCCCAAAGGACGCATATATGAAGGGTATAGGGGGCGTATCAGCAAAAAGGAAGATTTTGAAGGGGCTACCCTTTATCGATATTGGACTTATGCTACTGTTTCGAAGTCTCCTATCAAGCGGGCTTTGAGTATGGTATCCTTCTCTATTGTCATGTGGCTTTTTGCTTTTAAACGGAGAAAGATTAAGAGTTATGACAGAGTAATTATCCAGAGTCCTACGCTATTCGTTGCCACTTCTGCCATGTGGATGTTCAAAGGGTTGTATCATAAAAAGTGCATCCTGAACGTTTCAGACTTGTGGCCATCTTCTGCTGTGGATTTAGGCGCAATGAAAGAAGGCGGTAGGGCCTGGAAAGTGATGCATTGGTGTGAGAAGTATCTTTACAGGAAAGCGGATGGCATTATGGGGCAGTCGAATGAGATATTGACTCATATTTCCGAGTTCCCCTCATCACCCAAGAAGTTCTTGTACAGACATTTGCAGCCTTACGAGGTCACAATAGATCATAAAGAAAGAAATCCTAAACTGAAGATTGTTTATGCAGGTGTTTTGAATGCAGGTCAGGATATGCTGGCATTGGTGAAAGGAATTGATTTTCATAAGCTCGGTGTTGAATTCCACTTGTATGGCGGAGGAACACAACAAGCTGAGATAGAGCAGTATATCAAGGATAATCCTGAATGCGATGTGTTCTATTATGGGTTTGTCTCAAAGGAACGAATCGTTGAGGAATTACCAAAATATGATGCCTCGATAATCCCGTTGGCCGTGAGAATCAGGGGAGCTGTGCCTTCAAAGATATATGACATACTTCCAAGCGGTATGCCTGTTTTGTTCTGCGGGGGAGGTGAGGGCGCTGAAATTGTGAAGAAATTCGATGTGGGCTATGTCTCAGATCCTGGTGATTTCAAGACCCTTTATGACAACATTGAAAAACTGAATCAATTATCGGAATCGGAGTATCTAGAATTGTCAAAACGTTGTGTTAAGACTGCAAAGGAAGAGTTGAATTTCAATAAGCAGATAAAGGGATGCATTGAATTCCTGGCATCTGTTTAATGGTATATGACTGAAACGTTACTCAATCTTGTCCGTATAGGCATAGGGCATCAGGGAGATGCTTTTGAACAGGAGGTGGACTGGGAAGCCTTACAGAACCTTGCTGCCGAGCAGGGACTATTGGCTGTTGTATTGGACGGCTTGGACAAGCTGCCTATGTCTGCATACGCGATGCCCATATCTTTAAAAAAACAATGGATTGGAGAGGTTATTCAAGGTTATGAGTATCGTTATGAGCTATGTTGCCGTGCTATTGCTGAAATGGCGGCATTTTACAATGCTCATGGTTTTAGGATGATGGTGTTGAAGGGTTATGCTTGCAGCCTTGACTGGCCCAAGCCGGAGCACCGGCCAACCGGAGATATCGATATTTGGCAGTTTGGACAGCAGAAGGAAGCAGACACCGTGTTAGCGAAGGAGAAGGGCGTTGAGATTGACAACTCTCACCACCATCACACTATTTTCTATTGGCGAGATTTTATGGTGGAGAATCATTATGACTTTATCAATGTTCACCATCATAAGTCTCATGTGGCGTTGGAAAGAATCCTGAAGGTTCTCGGACGTGATGAATCATACTCCACAGATTTGTATGGGGAGAGGGTTTACCTGCCGTCTCCGAATCTTCATGCTCTATTCTTGCTTAAGCATTTGTTGCTACATTTTGTGTCAGGGGAAATAAATCTTAGGCAAGTATTGGACTGGGCTTTCTTTGTTGAAAAGCATAGATCTGAGGTGGATTGGAAGTGGCTGGTGGAAATCTTGGATCAGTTTGGGATGAGGACGATGTTCGACATTATCAATGCCATTTGTGTAGAAGATCTGGGGTTTGAACCAGTCTGTGGTGTTGGCATTAATGATACGTTAGTTAAGTCTCGTGTACTTAATGAGATTCTTTGTCCTAAAACCAACAATGAAAGGCCCGCTGCATTGATCCCTCGAGTATTATGGCGTTTTCGCAGGTGGAAGTCTTCAGAATGGAAGCATAAACTCTGTTTCAGGGAAGGCATGTGGAGTTCCTTTTGGAGTGGTGTGTGGAGCCATTTGATAAAACCTGAAACTCTTTAAAGTTCGCTGTGGAAAAGTTTCTAGAGTTTTGTCGTTCGGGGATTCCATCGTTGGTACTATATCCGTCCATCATAATAACCGTAATCTTATTATTGCTTGGACTTTGCTTGAAATGTGTCGGAAATAAAACTCGATTCATTTTGTGGATATTGCTGATAGAGTATGTATTCCTGGTAATAAGTTCAACCGTGATATTTTGAGCCTCAAGGCCGTTGGCAAGAATTGAGTTTATTCCGTTCTGGACATATTATGCGGCAGCAAACAACGTCTTTGGTGTTAGCATCTGGGACTGCGTTCTGAATGTGGTCTTGTTTATGCCGTTAGGCCTAATAGTGTCTCTGCTATACCCATCTCATTCTTTGAAGCAAGTTGTCCTCATTGGCCTGGCATCATCATGTTTTATTGAATTATCGCAATTCATCTTTGCAAAAGGTATTATGCAATTTGATGACTTGATGCACAACACGCTTGACTGTTTCATGGGTAGTGCCATTGCAAAGTTAGGGATGAAAAAGATAAGGAAGATTAACGATACCAACCCGGAGGGAGCATGAGGACTATACTCAGTATGATAGGCATGTTTATATCTCTTCTCATCTATGCAGGTAACCCTGTTGTCCGCAACGTTAAAGAAGGGATAGAGATGAGAAATGACATTGCATCTATTATTATATCGGAAGACGCAGTATTATTTTCTTGCGTCGAGATTGCAACTGGGGATGACATTGCCGCACATGACCATACGAAGATTGCAAGCATTACGACGAAGAATGGAGGAATAATCCAGGCTAATAAGGCAGTTCTTGAGGGAGATATTCTGAGGCTGTTTTTTGGAGCTATAAAAGTGGATCTGACAATTCAAGCTTATAGTGATTATTTCACGCTTGAAATTCAAAACGATTATTCCTCTTCATTAGAATCAATAACGTTCATAGACCTTAAACTAAAATACAATTTCTCGGACTCTAATCCTTTCTTGGCAACGGGCGTTGCGATGTCTCTTGAAACTGACCCAGTTTTTTATTCTTCCGGAGAGAGCAGGGAAGTATCTGGACGTTGTACTGCTCATACTGGAATGAAGGGCGCAAAACTGGCTATTGTGGCTTGTAGAAAAGATGAATTGAGAAGCATTCTAAAGAGGGTCTATGAGATAGTTCCGCCAAAATCAATACCAGTCTCTTTAGCGGGTGGACCGTATGCTCTTGATAGTGAGATCAATAAGGGCGATTGCATAATTGTAAGTAAGTTGGACACCAATAGAGTTCAGGACTATATAGATTTTTGTTTACGATGGGGTATCAGTCAAATTGATTTTCATGTTGGCCCAAGGACTTTTATACAAGGAGATTTCTCTTTCCCAACTACAGGAAGTGCAGCTGCTTTTAAAACCCTGATAACAGATCCTCTGAAAAGGGCAGGAATTGTTTCTGTCTTACATACCTACTCTTTTTACATCGGTTATGATGCAATAGACATCCTTAGTAACCCCAAGTGGCAACAACAGATAGAGTTAGGAGAATCATTAACTCTTAGTAGGGGAATATCCGCAAGTGCTACAGAGATTGGGGTCAAGGGAGAAAGAAAGAGAATTATTAATGACCCTGATTTCGGAACTAACTATTCCCCCTACTTGCTGATAGATAATGAGATAATTAAATATACAATAGGAACAAACGGGTTTAGCTCTTGCCGTAGAGGACAATGCGGGACAAAAGCATCACCGCATAAAGCAGGTGCGGAGATAAAGTTAATAGGGGGGCACTTCTCTCGTATTGCCCCACGACCCGGATCGGAATTGTTCTATGAAATTGCGCACAGAATAGCTAAAGCGTATAATGAGGGCGGTTTTGGAGGAATCTATCTTGATGCGCTAGATGGCTTATCACTTCATCTTAAGAATGCCGGGATTGAGGACTATAGATGGTATTATGGAGCATCATTTGTCAATGAGGTTCTGAAGTATTGTAAAGAAACGCCCTTGATTGAGTATAGTACGCTATACCCTTCCATATGGTCAGCAAGAGGACGTGGCGGGGCTTGGGATACACCGAATCGGGGATATAAGAACTTTATTGATGATCATATTAAAACAAACAAATCGCTGATTTCAAGACAATACGTTACAACATTGGGTTGGTTTAATTTCTATCCTCACACATCAAATCAGCAAGGGTTTTTCTCGACAAAGTATTTGTTTTTTGACGATGTGGATTACCTTGGGTATAAAGCTGTAGCATATGACCAGACCATCGTATATAACCAACTGAAGATTGAAGATGTTGATGCAATCCCGGCGTTGCGTCGTAATCTAGAGAACTATGCCAGGTATAACAATCTGAGGACTTCAAACTATTTCTCCGATAAGGTTAAGAGTATTCTGAGACAAGGAGACTTTGAATATCGGCTCGTGAAAAAGAATGGTCGATGGGGATTTAAAGAAGCGGTTTATCTTCGCGAAAAGATCCACGACATTAGCAATACTGTTTTATCTGGGGATAATCCATTTAAACGACAAAAACCATTCATCCGCATTGAAAACCTATATTCTTCGGATTCCCGGTCTCCTATAACACTTTCTCGCTATAATGAGAGAGCATCATTGATTGGACAATTAACAAAGAAGGTGTTTAATAATCCTCTTGATTTGTCGAATCATAAAGCTATTAGAATAACGTTGAAGGGTAATGGCATTGATTCTCACGATGCTTTATGTGTTCGGCTAATGTCTTCAAGCTCATCGGGTTATTCTGATTATGTTGTCCGAACAAATTTTGATGGTTGGAGAGATATAGTATTGTCAGATCTGGATAATGCGGAGTATCCGAAATTGAAGTTCAAGGACATGGAAGATAATCTTTATCAGATGCACAGAATGGATATGGATTATTCACATGTGACGTCAATGCAAGTATTCGTTGCTGGAGAATGTCGTGACATCAAGATAAGGTCTATTGAAGCGGTTCCATTGGTCTCTAATACGTTGAATAATCCCCAGATAACAATAGGAAATGCATCGCTGACGTTCACGGATACAATCCAGAGCGGAGAGTATCTGGAGTATCAAGTTGGAGATAAGGCTGCTCTTGTCTATGACAGCATAGGCAATTCTCGTGTGGTGACGGTATCTAGGTCTGGTCGTTTCAGGGTTCCTATCGGCGAATTCACCGCATCTGTTACCGGTACGCCAGAGTTAACAAATGCACCTTCAGAAGTGATATTGACCATTGGGCTATATGGGCAATTTATAAAGAATTGAGGTTATACTCGAAATGTTCGTAAACATTATGGTTTTATTCTGGACGTACTTGATTATATTTATTGTTCTTGTAATTTTGGAGTTGGTTTACTTCAAAATTGCGGACAATTATAACATTATCGACAAGCCGAACGAGAGAAGTTCACATTCATCTATTGTGTTAAGAGGCGGCGGCGTCATTTTTACCTTATCAATGCTTGTTTGGGTGGGGCTACAAGGCGTACACGGAGACTGGAAAGTCGCATTGAGTTATTTACCATTCTTGATAGGTCTGGTCCTTATTGCTGGAGTGAGTTTTGTGGATGACATCGTATCATTGCCGGATGGTGTCCGGCTGGTGGCTCAGTTCATTGCCATGGGGCTGATGTTCTTGAATTTGGACATCATGCATTGGAATATGTGGTGGATTGTGCTGATTGCATTGATTGTCTTTGTTGGGGCGACAAATGTGATTAACTTCATGGACGGAATCAATGGTATCACAGCAGGGTATTCGTTAGCTGTTTTGATTCCTTTGTTCATGCTGAATAATAAAGGAGAGGAACCTTTCGTGCTGAACTCTTTCCGCGGAGTCGCTATTCTCGGCGTTCTAGTGTTCAGCTGGTTTAATTTCCGGCCACGTGGAAAGGCGAAGTGTTTCGCCGGGGACGTTGGATCTGTGGGAATCGCTTTCATTATGCTGTTTGCGATTGGCCGGCTGATTTTGAAGACAGGGGATATTACTTGGTTGACGTTCCTGATTGTTTATGGTGTAGACGGATGCTGCACGATTCTGCATCGTATTATGTTGCATGAGCATCTGGGAGAAGCACATAGGAAGCATGCGTACCAGTTGATGGCGAATGAATTAGGGATGAGTCACGTGGTTGTGTCGTTGATCTATATGTGGCTACAGTTGGTGATTTCGCTGGGGATGGTGTATTTGGTGCCGAATACTGTGGTGGCGCATTGGATTTATTTGATTGTTGTAGCTTTGGTTTTGGCGGGTGCGTATGTGGTGTTTATGAAGAAATACTACCATCTTCATGAAGAATACCTGGAATCTCTTAAAACGAAATAGTTATGCATGTACAGATAACACAAGCCATCCTTGATAATTTGACCGAGCAGGCGAAGGCTTCGCCTCGGTTGAGGATGAATATGGACCTTCGCAATAGTCCTGAGGATAAGTCTCAAAGAATGCTCAATGCTATCGAGCCGGGAAGTCCTATGCCTATTCATCGGCACTTGAAATCGTCGGAGACGGTGGTGTGTTTGCGCGGGCGGCTCGTTGAGGAGTTCTATGATGAGCTGGAGAGGATTTGTACGGATGCTATTGAGCTGTCGCCTAATGGACCGGTTGTTGCTCTCAACATCCCGATTGGTCAGTGGCATACGGTTCGTGCGTTGGAGTCAGGGACTGTGATCCTGGAGTGCAAAGACGGGCCGTATGAGCCTCAGAATCCGGCAGATGTGCTTGCGTATTGATTGGGCTTGAATCTATTGTTGAAATGATGGAGATTGTTTTATTGCGTTTGTTGACTGAGTCTCAGTTGTTGGATGTCCAGGAACTGATCAAAGAGTTAGTTCCTGGTCTTTCTGTTTCTATGGGGAGATAGACGATGCGCACTTCGGGAAGTTGAAGGCGGTAAGGTTATAATACAAGAAGGCTGGTGGTATAAATGAAGATAGAGTTCTTCAAACCAGAACAGGAGAACTGGCTTTATTCGGCAACATTGTTGACCTTGCCGTTTTAGAATTATTCCTCGTTTTTATCGACTCCTCAAATATGAAGAGGAAACGGAAATCTGCTTCATTCAGTGTCTCGGGAATCTTCAGAATGATTTACGGCAGGTGTAATAAGCAAATATATTTTCGACATTTTTTCGCAAAGTTGTTTCGACACTTCAGCCGTTGTTTTTGCGACTCATCTGTCCTAGTTTATACTTGAGTTTGTATGGTTTTGGAAGCAGCCTTACGTAGCTGCTTCCCATTAACGGTCGAGTCGGAGGAGAAGATGGTCTTCCTGTTCTCAAGCCTATAGCTTGTGCCAGCGAGCTTGATTACCTGTAAGCCTCCGATGAAAGACACCTCGTACAGGTAGAAGGAAGGGAGTACCTTTGCATCAAAAGACCGAGAAGCAATGATGACAAAGGAAGAAGTAGCAGCGATCGTAACGTACTGCCAAGAGAACAAAGTGAGTTTCAAGCAGCGATTAGCAGAGATGGGCATCCAAGAATGGACATTTTACGAATCGAAGCGCAAGTATGCCCCGAAGGAAGTTGGGGAGAAAGCCGGGGAGTTCCTTCAGTTGGTACCTGGCGGAGGGTTCCTTCCGAACCCGATACGGCCGTCTCGATCCAGAAGTGCGAGACAAAAAGCGGAGAACTCTTGTGTTGCACCGGTAAGCATCGAGCTTCGGACCGCCACGGGCACCGAGATGCGGATCAGCGGTAACCTGACGGGCCGTCAGATCCAGGAGATCATCATAGCGTCGTCCGCCCATGTTTAGCCTGGACAACACACTTCGTTACTGGCTATACAGCCAGCCGACGGATATGCGGAAGAGCTTCCACACATTGTCGGGGCTGGTGAACAACCGCATCGGGGCGGATGCCCGTGACGGGGACGTGTACATCTTCGTAAACAAGCGTAGGAACCGGATCAAGCTGCTGCACTATGAGACCGGAGGCCTGGTGATCTATTCGAAGATGCTGGACCGTGGGACGTTCGGGATGCCGATACCAAGTTCGGAGAAGCAGGTGTCGATCAACATAAGCTGGGGGAACCCATAGAAGGTACAGAAGGATGACATCCGAACAGCAGATCATAGCAGCGCAGGCAGCAGAAATCGAGCGACTGAAGAACAGGGTCGCCAGTCTTGAAGACCAGTTGTACTGGCTGCGGAAGAAGATGTTCGGGAAGATGAGCGAGAAGAACCTTCCGCTCGATCCTTCGGTTCTCAGCGAACCGACGCTCTTCGACGAGCCGCTTACCGAACAGGAACGGGCGGAACTTGACGCCCGGGTGAAGAAAGAAGAGGAAGAGGAGGCGTCGCTGATCAAGGTCCGGAGCTTTGAGCGCAAGCCCCGCAAGGCGCTGGACCTGTCCGGCCTTGAAGTCCGGGAAGAACATATCTATCCAGAAGTTGAAAACAGGGAGGACTACCGCGAGCTTGAGCCAGAGACGACGGACGTCCTGGTGATGGTGCCGGCGATGCCGCTGCCCAAGTGCATGGCGTCGGAGAGCATCCTGTCGGACATCATCCTGCAGAAGTTCATGTATCACATGCCGTTCTACCGCGAGATACAGAAATATAAGGAGCTCGGGCTGCGAGTCAGCGACTCCACGATGAACGACTGGTATGCGGCGACCTGCGAAAAGCTGAAACTGCTATATGACGTACTTCGCCGGGAAGTGATGTCGCGGGATTACATACAGGTGGATGAAAGCACCTTGCCGGTCATCGACAATGAGAAGCACCGTGCGGTGAAGGGATATATGTGGTGTACGAGGTCCGTAGAAGACAACATGGTGGTGTTCCAGTATGACATGGGCTCAAGGAGCCATGAGACGGCGCGCAAGTTACTTCGCGGCTATCGTGGGACCATCCAGACCGACGGATATGGTGCCTACGACCAGTTCGAGAGCGACCCGCACATACAGGTGATCGGCTGCTGGGCTCACGCCAGGAGGAAGTGGACGGAAGCGCTGGACGAGGACAGGCGGTTGGCAAGCGAAGCGCTGGTTTACATCAACCAGCTGTACCACATCGAGAACGAGGCGAAGGAGGCCGGTATCACGGGCGATGCCTTGAAAGAGAAACGTCAGAAGGAAGCCTATCCCGAAATCCAGAAGTTCGAGAGATGGATGTATGCCACTGCAATGAAGGTATCGCAGAACAGCCGGGTCGGGAAGGCCATCAGCTATACGCTGCCGTTGCTGCCGCGCCTGAGCCGATACGTGAACGACGGGCGGTTCTGCATCGACAACAATCTCGTGGAGAATGCCATACGGCCGTTGGCACTAGGGAGGAAGAACTTTTTGTTCTGCGGCAACCATGACGCCGCCATCCGTGCCGCCATCGTTTACTCCCTGATCGGCAGTTGCAAGGCGGCCGAAGTCGATCCCCGCGAATGGCTGGAGGACATCCTCCTCAAAATCCCGGAAAACGGCACCGACCGCAGCACCCTCCGCGAACTCCTGCCCAACCGCTGGGCAAAGAAGACCGACTAACAAAAATTTGGACGAACTCGTCCCAACTTGAAACAACTTGGCTCAACTCGGCCAAGTAGGAAAAAGTTGGCAAATTGGAGAAAACGAATCAGGAAATCAAGATGTCTTTAACCGGAGGCTTACGGCTTGCGCTGGACGTCGCTTTGTCTGCGGGGGCATGCAGGGGCTGCGGACTTCCGCATACTTTTTCCGCGACGACAACCTAGACCTTCCCAGAGTGTTCTCGCGGCAGTAAATCCCCGGATTTCAATCGAATTCGTTCCGCGACGACACTCTGATCACCCCCACAACGTCGTCGCGTCCAAAGTAGTAGCCCCGCCGCGCCCATTATTAAGTCAGTGACAGCTGCTGGCTTATGGCAAGGTGCTGAAAGTGGATGTGGATGTTTACTATTATGTGCAGCATCCTACCAGTTGGGTACACAGGGAGGGAAAGATTAATCATTCTGAGGCATTCATTAGCTGTAAGGTTGTTTATCTGGAGTATCTGACCAACACGCGTAGGATGTTGGCTGAAGATGGGACGGTATCGGCCGGATTGCTTGAGGTGATGCAGGATATTGAAGCAAGTAATTCATTTAATATACTGACAAACAAGTTCCGTTTCTCATCTGTAAAAGCCAATAAGGAGATGATCGGGCAGTTAAGACGCTTAGGGTACTATCCCATCCGCCGCAAGATTGCCAAACCCGACCGGCTCCGAAAGAACATGAATATCTATCCCATATAGATAACCCTCTGCCGCTGCTATCACCTCCTGCCCCCAAAACTGACTCATCGAGCTGTCTCCCTGCTGCAAGCGTTGAGGGGGTAGGAGGGGTAAAGCATCAGGAATGTCCGCTAAACATATTTAAGACTGCAGAAGTTCATGTTCAGCCGCCATGCGATTCAACGGATTGCCTCGTAAAGCCGCTCGAACTTGTCATACATAATCAGTTGCCTGAATGCTTTGTGATCCTTCTCTGTCATAACACCTTTGCTAAAAGTTGTGACTCAAAGGTCGGATTAATAAGTCAAAAACGCTGCATTCATGTTACCGTTTTTGCTGCACTCTTGTTACCGATTTTGTTGTACTGTTGTTACTATTTTTGTTGCACCGCCGTTACCGTTTTTGCTGCATTTCTCGATGCCGGTTACAGGGGATTTACTATGGGGCGCTAGTCGTGTGTTCTTACTTGGCGTTCTATACGCGGGTCCTCAACATACAGCAGAAGGGAGTATTAAATTTACTGCATTTCCGAGAACATATACGAGTACTCCCAACAATTTAGGACTTGTCATAAAATCATCCAGACTGATGGATTTCAAACCGTCCTTGCTGCTTATGGCTGAGCGACAATCCACCCAATAGAGAAAAGCAGTAAGAGGAATTATAATTTACAGAGATATGCCCATATCTAAGCCGTATGTCAGAATTTTCCGGCCATATACAAAAGCTGTAATAACCCCATTAGGAGAGGAAGACTTCCGCTCTGATTCTTTATATGTCAAAAAAGAGGAATTCGAATCTCTCTTAGGCGCAGCTAGATTGATTGTGGAGGATGTTATTAGAGTATTTGATTATGTGGAGCCTTGTGATGACAATTTTAAAGTATATTCTCACCGTATTTATGAGTTGTTCTTGCGGTGCGCCACCGAGTTTGAAACGAATTGTAAGGGCGTTTTGCTAGCGAATAATTATCCCAAGAATTTCAAAGATTTAAAAATAAAAGATTTCTACAAATTAAACGGCGCAATGAAACTGTCAGAGTATCGTATTACTTGTGATAGTTGGAATACTCCTCGATCATTTATTCCATTTGAAGACTGGAAAAATGGGACTGTTTTAAATTGGTATCAGGAATATAATCAAGTGAAGCATAATCGGTCTTCCTTTTTTCATTTGGCCAACCTTGAAAACTTGATGTTGGCACTATGTGGGCTGGTTGTATTATTGGCGGCTCAGTTCGATGAAAGTATTGGGAAGTTGTCGCCCACATGGTTCTCATTTACCTTAGCTAATAAACCCAATTCATTTACTGTTCTTCCTTTTTCAATCGATCGCCCTTCGTATAGTGAGGATGAATCCTACGAGTTTGATTGGAAATGCCTTAAGGAAGAACCTGATCCAATATTGTTTTATCCTTTTTGAATACCATTGATGTTCTGAATCTCGGAAAATCTAATAGCTGGCCTTTTCACAACGAAATATGGGGAAAACAATCTACGTCAACGGGGGTATTATTGTCCAGACAAAGTTCTTTGTCCCGAAGGAGCTGGGATGCGGATATCCGTCTGCGCCTGAAGGGGCTGAGATTATTGAGGCTTCTGACGAAATAGATGGTGCCCGGTGCCTTCTGATTGACGATAAGCATCCCCAGTCTCTTTTCAATGAGTACTATGCTCATGGGAATATTTCTACAGGGTTCTTGGCATCAAGTTATTTGACGGCTTCCTATCTGGATAGTATTTACTTGTACAAAAAAAGGATTGGAGAGATTTGTGATGTAATTCACAAAGTTTCAGATTGGGATGAGCGCTCCAGGTCCTTGGTATTTAAAATGGCATACGTGAACATTTTGACGGCTTTGGATGCGTTCTTATGCTATGTTTTATTGAACAGGGCTGCAAAAGATGAGAAGTTGTTTAATGGGTTGATGAATTCGCTTGCGAACAAAACTAAGAGAGACTTATGGGAACGACAGAAGGACGAAGGGAAATACGGAGAATGGGAACAAGATGCTATTCGGTATGTTTTAGAAACCTCGTTTCTCAATACCGAAAAAATCGATAAGGCAATTAAAAATGTAGGTCTGAAACGCTTGGTATATAAGCGTAAAAAGACAGAGACGTTTTTCAAAACGCGTCATTTGATTGTACACAGAAACGGGCGGCAAAGTGATGATAACGAACTTATAGTCACGTACGATTTATTAGACGGTTTAATTAACACGTGTCACATGCTTGTGGGAGCTATATTCGATTCTGTTTACATTACTCTGGCCGAAGAGTTGAAGAATAAACCAAAAGAAAGGGATATAGAAGAGATTTTTCCGGGCGGTGTTGTCAGAAGACCATTCAAACTTAGTGATTTGTCTAGATTACTGAGAAGTAAGGAGGCTCAGAAAGAGTTTGAGCCTATCCAACTGCCTTTGTTGGGAAGCGAAGACATAGCCACCGAAAACTGAGATCCATGGAATACACACCGAACAGCCAGTATAAGGTCTTGCTTCACACACTCTGCGGGTCGAGAGGTTCTTCAAGGATGGCGCGTATGCGCCGCTGGGCGAAGAAGACACCTGGCTATGAGATACGGCTTTGATGCGGCGTTGGTCCTGTCGCGAAAGGGATAAGGGCGCCGCTTGATGCCTTTCGCGAACAGGAATTCCCGAAAATGGGGCAAAATGCTGCCGCGAAAGGGATGAGATAGATGAACCATGGATTTCGCGGCAACTAAATGAGATCAAGTACCATCTCAGCGGCCTGAGAGGAATCATTTTTTCGCATTCTTCTGCCGCTTCGACAACCTGAACCGTCCCACAGTGTTCTCGCGGCAGGGAATCCCCGGATGGCGCCAAAATCGCTCCGCGACTACACTGTGAGCACCACCTCAACGTCGTCGCGGCAATAGTAAGAGCTTCGACAGGATTACCATATAACGAAAACAGATAATTGGCAGGAACGGTAGTGAGGAAATAAAGTGATGGGAAAATAATGGAAGTCACAATCTGTGACCACCAAGCAATATAAACGAAGAAAGTACGTCATCTTTGTAGAAATATGATGCCGTATGGACAAGAACATGAAGAATAGGATAGTGCCAGCCACTCAGCGTGAAGTGGACATCGATGCGGATTATCTGCACTGGATAGCAGACGTAAAGACTCGTTACAGCCAGAGTCAGAACAAGGCTTTACCGTATTTTTCTCACAAGTTGTGAGAAAATGCTCTCGCACGCTATTGAAACGGGAGGAGTATATCAGGATTACAAACGAACGATAACGGATTCATGGTCTTCTGCCTCATTTCACGTACATTTGAGAGATAAATGTTTAATGTGAAAGAATCATGGCACAGACGACAAACAAACCTTGGGGCGGTCCTTGGACTGAGGAAAAACTCGATGCCTTTGAAAAATATGTAAAGGCATATTTGACCATAATGAACCGCTATCGTGATCTTTACGGCTGGAAATTGCTCTATTTCGATGGTTTTGCTGGGAGCGGGTCCAGAACGCAAAAGGAAGAAGCAGATGAAGTAAAAGAAGCATTGGAACTCTTTGGCCGTGAGGTGACCATCGAGGACTTCAATGTTTATCAAGGCGCAGCAGAAAGGGTAGTTAAGATTGAAAGTGACAAAATGCGCAGTTTCGACTATTATTACTTCGTGGACAAAAGCGAGGAAAACTGCAAGCTACTTGATGATTGTTTATCGAAATATCAGATCAATGGACGTAGACACCATTTACCTATTGATGCTAACGATGCCGTGAAACGCCTGGCAAGTACGCTGCATAACAACAGCAACTGCAAGGCTCTGGCTTTTCTGGACCCTTTCGGAATGCAGATTAATTGGGAATCTATTGCCGCATTGAAAGGCTTATCGGTGGACTTGTGGATACTGGTTCCTACCGGTGTCATCATCAATCGTCTGCTAGAGCGCAAAATCGATAAAGAAAGGGGCTTGGCTCACGCTGAAAAATTGGAATCCTTTTTTGGTATGCCTGAACAAGATATCAGGAACTTCTTCTATACTGAAAAATTGGTACCGTCTCTATTTGGAGAGGATGAGCTAGTAATTACCAAGGCGGAGAATTCAATTAGAAAAATCGCCCAACTTTATGTAGAGCGTTTACGAGTGGTTTTGCCTTTTGTGACAGAAGAACCACTTGTATTATACAATACTCATAATGTCCCTATATATCATCTGGTATTTGCATCAAAAAACAAAACTGCTCAAACAATTGCGCAGGATATTATCAAGAAACAATGAGTACTTCAAAAATAGAGTGGACTGACGCGACGTGGAATCCTGTGACCGGCTGCACGAAGTTATCGGCCGGGTGCGCTCACTGCTATGCTGAGGTTATGACCCGTCGGCTTACAGCCATGGGTGTGGAGAAGTATCGTAACGGGTTTATGGTGGCAACTCACGAAGATGCACTGGACGAACCCAGGAAGTGGCATAAACCGCGGACGATCTTCGTCTGCTCCATGAGCGATCTATTCCATAAGGATGTTCCGTTCGAGTTCGTGGATATGGTGATGCAGGTGATTAGAGAAACTCCGCAGCATCGCTATCAACTGCTTACTAAACGTGCTGATCGAATGGAATCCTATTTCCAGAATCGTGAGGTTCCCGGGAATGTCTGGCTTGGCGTGACTGTTGAAGTACAAGCATCAAAAGCTCGGATTGATTGCTTGCGCACGATTCAAAACGCCCCTATAAAATTCCTGTCATGTGAGCCACTTCTGGAAGATTTAGGCGCATTGGATTTAACGGGAATTGATTGGATTATCGTAGGTGGGGAAAGTGGCCGACAGGCGCGCCCCATGAAAGAAGAGTGGGTGCTGAATATCAAGGCTCAGTGTGAGGCAGCAAACAAGGCTTTCTTTTTCAAACAATGGGGAACATGGGGCAGTGACGGCGTAAAGCGAGACAAGCATAAGAACGGTAAGGTTTTGAAAGGAGAGATATGCCAGGCGATGCCGGAAATAATAATGTAACAATATGAAGATAACACAAGAACTGTTGGATAACCTGACGGCGGAGGCGAAGGCTTCACCACGGCTGCGGATGAATTTGGACCTGCGGAATTCCGCGGAGGACGGGTCGCAGCGGATGCTCAATGCGATTGAGCCGGGGAGTCCGCTGCCCGTTCACCGGCACATGCAGAGTTCGGAAACGGTCGTGTGCCTGCGCGGGCATCTGCGGGAGATCTTGTACAATGACGACCACGAAGTGACGGAGGTCTTTGACCTCGCCCCTGGCGGAGACTGCGTAGGGCTGAACATCCCTGTCGGCCAGTGGCATACAGTGGAAGTGCTGGAGAGCGGCACTGTGATCCTGGAATGCAAGGACGGCGCCTATGCGCCGCTGGGCGAGGAGGATTTCTGGCTTTGAGATACGGTATCGTTGCGGCGTGGGTCGTGGCGCGGCAGACAAATGAGATGAAGTGCTATCTTGGCGGGTCGATGGGAATAGGCTTTCGGAATCTATTTTGCCTACTTTTGCCGCGACTGCAACATGGACCGTTCCAGAGTGTTCTCGCGGCAGGAAATCTGGGAATTCCGGCCAATTTCCTTCCGCGACGACACTTTCAGCCTACTCACAACGTCGTCGCGTCCAAAGTAGGAACCCCGTCACGTGCCCACGCCCGCGCAAGAACAAACAGCGACCACACAGGTGAACGATTTTGCACCAGCCGACTGGCCAACCTGGCAAAACAATGTGTATCTTTGTACCCCAAGCAAGATATTTTTAACCATATGAAATACTTCCGTGTATATATTCTTTTACTCATCAGCTGCCTGCTGATGCCGCCGGCGTCGGCCCAAGTGGCACAAGCCGTGCAAGCGGCGCAGGTAGCCCAAGTGGCCCCAGTGGCGCAGTCGGGAAGTCCGTATCCGAGCTTCCGCGACCTGACGCCGCAGGAGCGACAGCATTACAACGAGCGGCCCGCCGAGATCCTGCCGGATGCCGAGGCCGCTTATGAAAAAGGCGATTATGCGCTCGCCATCATGCTTTGCAGCCTGCATGGGAACCATTATGGTGATGACACCCGCAAGCTGTCGGAGCGGACGCAGCTGGATGCCAAGGCGAAGAAATGCTATGACTTGCTGCAGGAAATGAATGAACTCTATTCCCAAGGAAGCTATGCTGAGGCAAAACAGAAGGCACGCGCCCTGCTCTACATCAACGCACAGGACCAGGCGGCCCTGGAGATTTGGAATAGTACCATCAAGGTGACAAGAGTGGAGGTTGCGCCCGATACCGTTTCTCTCATGGTCGGGAAGACTATCCAACTGTCAGCCCGGGTCATACCGGCCGAGGCAACCAACAAATCGGTATTTTGGATTACCGAGGACAATTCCGTCGCGACGGTTGACCAGAACGGCCTGGTAAAAGCGGAAAGACCGGGCCGCGTAGAGATCTCTGCCTTGACCAAGGACAGCGGATTTACGGGGAAGTGCACGGTTACCGTGCTGGCCGCCTCCGCCATCGCCCCCAAGCCCGAGCAAAAACCAGAACCGCAAGAAGAGTGGAATCCCTTGCAGAAAACCGGACCCGTCAAAGTGACGGGCATCACCATCTCCCAGGAAAGCCTTTCTCTGGAAGTCGGGAAGTCGATGCTTCTTTCTGCCAGAGTGCATCCCGACAATGCTGCTGACAAGCGATTCGTATGGTATTCGGGAGACCTTTCCGTCGCCAGCGTGTTGGACAACGGCTATGTGTCGGCAGTCGGGCCGGGAACGACCACTATTTCCGTCATGACCGTAGATGGCAATTGGAAAGATTCCTGCCTGGTCGTAGTTCCTGCTCCGGAACCGGTAAAACCCGTAACGCCGGTAGCACCAGTATCACCTGTTAAACCGGTAGAGAATCCAGTCGCCGCCCCCAAGAAGACAGCGCATCCCAATATGTTGTTTGTGGCAAAGGCTGGCGTGGGGACAACGACAAACTGGGGCTTCTTCCCCGAGTTGGCTGTGGGCGTATATGATATCGGAGGATCCCGCTTCGGCGCCGAACTCGGTGGCTATCTGTACAAAGGAACGACCATGCCCGGGTTTGACGCCTCGGCCACTTTCCGGCTGATGGATATGCTCTATCTGCGGGCAGGCGCCGGGTACTTCTCCTATACCAAGGATGCTTCCACCACCGGGGGCATGAATGCCACGGTTGGCGTTAACATCCTGATCGGGGGACATTTCTGCGTCGATATCGGACTGCGCTACTATCCGAAGATCCAGGTGATGGGGACGGAGACCGTATCTACGGCTGGCGTGACGTATTCGATCCCCGTTCCGGAGACAGTCATGAAATCGGGCGTGGCCCCTTCAATTAAAATCGGTTATGCATTTTAAAGGGGAGGATCTATGAAAAGAGCTATTGCATATCTTTTGTGCTTCGTTTGTGTCAGCGCCTTGTTCTCTTGCACGAACTTCAAGGATGAGTCCGTGGATCTGGGCGGCGTGACAATAGATACGGAAAAGTTATCGTTGTCGCCGGAATCCCATGTATGCAACCTGACGGTGCGGAGCGGGGAAAAGTGGACGGTTTCTTCGACGCCTGATTGGCTGAAGGTCCAGAGCATCTCCGATTCCCGATTTAAGTGGGACGTTTCGTTGTCGGTCTCTGAGAACAATGAATATAATCGCAGCGGTCAGTTGACCTTGCAGTCGAAGTCCTCCACGGCCGTCCTGACGGTCGAACAACAAGGCAGGAAAGGGAGCTACGTCCCTTTGACAGCCGTCGCCCTGTCGGAAACTTCGATAGAAATCACGGAAGGGGAAACCCGGCAGCTGAAACCCGTGTTCACGCCTGCGGATGCTTCCAACCAGAATGTGACTTGGAAGTCAAGTTCCGACGCTGTCGCTACGGTATCTTCGGACGGACTCGTCACGGCGGTCCAGGAAGGTACGGCGACGATTACGGTGACGACGGAAGAAGGGAGCAAGACGGCGACCTGCCAGGTGACGGTCAAGAAGAAGGTCATTCCCGTGACGAGCGTTTCGCTGGACCAGGCTGCCCTGACCCTGACGGAGGAAGAAACCTATCAATTGACTGCGACCATAGAACCTGCGGATGCGACCAACCAGAATGTGACCTGGACGTCCGATGATACCGCTGTCGCTACCGTTTCCGCGGACGGACTGGTTACGGCAGTCCAGGCGGGTACGGCGACGATTACGGTGACGACCGAGGACGGCGGCAAAACGGCGACCTGCCGGGTGACGGTGAAAATGAAAGAGATTCCGGTAACGGATGTTTTCCTGGACTATGCAGAAGCTACGCTGACAGAGGGCGATACGCTTCAGCTGACCGCAACGGTTAGTCCTGCAGACGCGACCAACCAGAACGTGAGCTGGGAGTCCAGCGACACATTTGTGGCCACAGTCTCGGACAGCGGCTTGATCACCGCCGTTTCCGAGGGCACGGCGACGATTACCGTCACGACCGAAGACGGCGGCCTGACCGCCTCCTGCCTGGTGACGGTCATCAAGGAAGAGTCGGGCGATGACGATGGCCACGAATATGTGGACTTGGGGCTTTCCGTCAAGTGGGCCACCTGCAACTTGGGCGCCAATAGCCCGGAAGAGTACGGCGATTATTTCGCCTGGGGCGAGACAGCGCCCAAGAGCGATGATTCCTGGGCCACTTACAAATGGTGTGAAGGAACCGACAGTACGCTTACGAAATACAATATCAACAGCGACTATGGCATCGTTGACGACCGAACCCGCTTGGAAATGGAGGACGATGCGGCCTGTGCCAATTGGGGTGAAAAGTGGCGGATGCCGACGGACGCAGAGTGGTCGGAATTGATGGATAACTGCATCTCGATGTGGACGATCCAGAACGGTGTGTTAGGGCGTAAGTTTGTGAGCAAGAAGAACGGGAACAGCATTTTCCTTCCTACTGCCGGACGCTGGTACGAAGGCAGCCTCGTTGATGCGCGCTCCCACGGCTACTACTGGTCTTCCACCCTCTGTACGGACGCACCGGACAATGCGTACTGCGTGGACTTCAGTTCGCGTGGCATCTACCTTGACCCCGGCTCCCGCAGCAGTTTGATGCCCGTCCGTCCCGTACGCGGACCTGCGACGGAATAGGGACAGGCACCAGCATAAGTAATGGAATTCAATGACGTTCTAAATCGCAGATACTCCTGCCGCGCATTTGCTACGCGAGGTGTTGAAAAGGAGAAGGTGGACCGGATTCTGGAAGCCGGTCGGATCGCTCCTACGGCGGTGAATAAGCAGCCGGTCCATATTTGGGCTGTCTCCAAACCTGAGACACTGGAGGCCATCAAGGGCGTTACGCGGTCCAACTATGGTGCTCCGCTACTTCTGGTAGTGGGCTGCCTTCCCGCTGACGCGTGGGTAAGGCGTTACGACAGCAAGAATGGCGCTGAGGTGGATGCCGCCATCGTCGCCACCTATCTCATGCTCGCCGCCGAGAACGAAGGTCTGGCAACCCTTTGGGTCGGCTCCTTCGACCCGGTGCTTTTGCGTGAAATCCTTCCCGGCGCAGATGGCTATAATCTCGTGGCCATGATTAATGTGGGTTATCCTGCTCCGGAAAGTCGGCCTTCGCCCATGCATGGCATCCGCAAATCACTGAAGGAGCTGGTGACAAGGGAAGAGGGCGGTGTGAAACCATAGCTTTCGAGTATGCAGTATTCTGTTTCCCCGGCCAGTATTCAGCTGAAGTCGTCCTTCGAAGTGCCGAAGGGCGACTTCGAGCGTGAATTGAAGGCGATCCGGGCGGCGCATCCCGACTGCCTGGTATGGAAGCGCAGCCTCCTCTCGCTCAAGCTTGAATGGGCCGCGCACAACGCCTTCCACGCCTTCGGTATCTTCCGCTCCCGTACGGGCGACGCGGATCTCAACTGGCCCCAGCCCTGGTACATCCGCCTCGGCTACACCCTCATCGGTACCCTCGCCTGGCCGTTTATCGAGTAGCAGCTCTAGACATTTATAAACCATTAAAAATCAATACTATGAATCTGAAAGGAAGCAAAACGGAAAAGAACCTGATGGAGGCGTTTGCGGGAGAGTCGCAGGCGCGCAACAAGTATACGTATTACGCCAGCAAGGCCAAGAAGGACGGCTTCGTGCAGATTGCGGCGCTGTTCGAGGAGACGGCGGCGAACGAGAAGGAGCACGCTAAGATCTGGTTCAAGTACCTGCATGGCGGGGCTGTGCCGGGGACCGCGGAGAATCTGAAAGATGCGGCCGACGGTGAGAACTTTGAATGGACTGACATGTATGCCAGAATGGCGCGCGAGGCCCGGGAGGAGGGCTTCGAAGAGATCGCGCAGAAATTCGAGATGGTAGGCGCCATCGAGAAGCACCACGAAGAGCGGTACCGCAAGCTGCTGGCCAACATCAAGGATAAGAAGGTATTCAGCAAGGATGGCGATGCAATCTGGCAGTGCAGCAATTGCGGGCACATCGTCATTGGTCCGGCAGCTCCGGAGGAGTGCCCTGTCTGCAACCATCCGCAGAGCTATTTCCAGGTATTGGCAGAAAATTATTAGGAATATGTTTACACTCATTGAATTACCTTATGCGCCGGAGGCGCTGGAGCCGGTGATCAGTGCGCAGACGCTGGCTTTTCATCACGGGAAGCATCTGCTGGGATATGTCAACAATTTGAATGCGGCGCTGCCGGGGAGTCCGTACGAAGGGCTGGGACTGGAGGAGATCCTGCAGCGGGCGAATCCGGCCTTCGGTCCTTCCGGAAACGCAGCGGTGTTCAACAATGCAGGGCAGATCCTGAATCACAATCTATACTTCACGCAGTTCCGGGAGATTCCGGGTCAAGCCCGGACCCGAGCGAAGCGAGAGCCGCGACCTGAGGGAGCGAATGACGGACAGGACGCAGGAAAGAATGGGCCGAGGGGAGCGCTGGCGGCGCAGATCGACAAGCAGTGGGGGAGCCTGGAGGCGTTCCAGGCGGAGTTCGTGGCGAAGGGCGTAAGCCTTTTCGGCAGCGGCTGGGTATGGCTTTCAGCGCAGAGTGATGGCACACTGGTGATTACGCAGGAGTCTGGCGCAAACAATCCGGTGACGAAAGGTCTCCGGCCGCTCCTGACCTTCGATGTCTGGGAGCACGCGTACTATCTGGACTATCAAAACCGCCGCGCCGATCATCTGAAGGCCCTCTGGGCCCTGATCGACTGGGACGTTATCGAAGAACGCTTCGGCCGCTGAACCTGCGGGAGCTATTTGTCATACGGAGGACGTTTCGCGCTACGCGCTACGGCTGCTGCGGCGTCTCCCTTCATATGTGTCGCAGAAGTCTTTACGATTGATTGCACTGTTATGAACTGGCGGTGCTGTTACTGTTGCCAGGCTCTTTTGCTGGTGGCGCGGCGAAGCACATTTCTGCCAATTGCGGTGATCTTATCGCGCCGCGCCTTCTTTGTCGGGGACGAGTCCCGGCAAGGCTGTTGGAGAACCTGTTGCGATAGAACGGTGCGAATACGACTGTTAGGCACGTTTAATCGGGGAGAGTCTCTGTAAAAACTTGGAACAGCTGGGAGGTATCCTCGACGGAATTATCGGGCGGGATAGGTGTCGATGTACTTTGGGGTAAGTCGAACAAATGGGTCGACACCTACACCGCCCGATGCTCTGCAAAGCCTATTTGCGGGATAGATCCCGGCCCTTTCGTTCGACCTACCCCAAGACATGTTCAGACCTATCCCCAAACATGCCCAGACCTACCCCAACAGCCCCCGCTAGTGCCTGATGGCGCTTTTCCTCATGCCGATCGTGCCCCGACATCTCACTTTTTGACCTTTCGGCCCATTCCCCTCCAGTGACACAGACGAAACTGTCAGTGTCGCTGATGACAGATGAGATAACTTCCGCCAGATAACATTCCTTGCGGTAGTATTGGTGAGTTTCATCGCCATGAATATTTGCAGACAAAAGCATTTTATAAAATTGCAAGAATTGCAAAAATATTAAATGAAAGCGGTGGATTATGAAAAGCTACGGCTAATGTGAAGATTGGCCTTTGTTTTATGAAAAATCGAGGTTGAAATTGAAAATATAGGGAATTTTTGATTGAAAATCTTGGGAATTTTGTTTGGTAGAATTGTGTTAAAAGTAGGATATAGTTTGCTGCATATTGAGAATTTTTCGTAATTTTGCAAAAAGTTCTAATTATGGAGAGAATTAGACGCAATGACTACATAGCTCAAGTTTCCAACTTATTGGGCAAAGGAGAGGCTGTGGTGCTGACCGGGCACAGGCGTGCCGGAAAGAGTTGCATCCTGGAGTTGCTCTCTGATGAGTTGAGTGCTGACGGTCACGTGATTTATATCGATATGGAGGACCCCGCAAACGCAGACCTGACGTCGTTCCGTGAATTGTCGGAGAAGATTAAGGCTGGCGTGGTGGAAAGTCGTTGCAACTATGTGCTGATAGATGAGGTGCAGGAGGTGGAGGAGTTTGAGAAGGCCCTGCGCTACTGGGTGAAGCAGGATGGTGTGGACGTGGTGGTGACGGGTAGCAATGCGGCTATGCTGTCGAGCGATATCGCCAACTCGTTTGCCGGACGCTACCATCGGGTTCACGTGAGTAGCCTGGACTACAGGGAGTTCCTTCTGTTCTATGGTCTGGAAGACTCTGACAATGCTTTCTCGCAGTATCTGCGATGGGGTGGACTGCCGTTCCTGTACCGCATCCCCCTGGAGGACGAGCGCACCAGGACAGAGTATCTGGGCAGCATCTACGACACCATCTTTGTAAAGGACATTGTGCGTAGGAAGAACGTGCGCAACGTATCGCTGCTGGACAATCTGGCTCGGTTTGTGGCAGACAACAGCGGGAAGGTTTTTTCTGCCAACAGCATTGCCAAATATTTAAAGGGTTGTGAAATGGCTGTGAGTGCCAACACGGTAGGTGAATATATGGACGCATTGTGCGACACATATATGATAGACCGCGTGAAGCGTTATGACATCAAGGGCAAGAGCGTTTTTGAGCAGCAGGACAAATACTATTTTGAGGACTTGGGACTGCGGAACTATCTGTGCCGTGACAAGCGGGCTCTGGATATTGAAAAGATGCTGGAGGGTGCTGTATATCTGAAACTTAAACGAAGCGGCTATGAGGTATATGTGGGACAATTGAACGGTAAAGAGATTGACTTTGTGGCCCGCAGGGGTGACGAGGTGATTTATGTGCAGGTGGCCCTGCAGGTGACAGGTGAAGAAACTTACGAGCGTGAATTCGGCAACTTGAAACTGATTAAGGACAATTATCCCAAGTATGTGGTGACAATGGACCCGAATGTGGGGCTGATTCACGATTCGGGGATCGTGGCTTGTACAGCAAGGGAATTCCTGTTGAAGAGTGAAGAGTAGCTTACTTTTTATTACCATCTCTATTTACTTTTTTTGCGTAAATACGCAGTTTTTGTGGGGTGAGGGAAAAGCCCACGACGGGGGCTAATAACATAGGATAGGGCCTCGGCCCTATCAATGGGGGACACCACCCGAATCCGCCCCTGAAAGGGGCTCATATTCGTTATACGCCCCCTACAGGGGCATTTTTTAGTTTATATACGTTCGTGTACCCAGGGGCCGCTCGAGCTCTGCTCGCTTGCTACCATCGGGACGCAAGAAGCCCCCGGGCTGTGTTATAACACCCCTTCGGGGTTATCGATGCCCTGTAGGGGCAATATAAACTAGCGTAGGGTCTTGCCCCTACGTGAATGGGAACGTTACCTCCACCACCCACCGCCCCTGTAGGGGGCTCATAACATAGGGTAGGGGCGAGCCCCTACTATGGAGGTATCACCCTCCATCGCCCCTGTAGGGGGCTCATAAATTAGCCCAGGGTCTTGGCCCTAGGTAGGGCCTCGGCCCTATGTAACGAATGACATCCCACACCCACATCAATCTCCTCCCCATCATCACCACACCCAACATCGAAATTCGGAAAAAATGCAAAAAAATGGTGGAACTCTCGCGGAAATGTTGTATATTCGCACCATGAATAAC
>JAEEGF012145513.1_pt1 | contig 26749 bp, 11 predicted proteins | sample 9134171 | NCBI WGS metagenome assembly JAEEGF01 (sample SAMN16246542, study PRJNA631951) | gut metagenome | biome: gut microbiome; feature: rumen; material: AP-attached | host: Bos | place: Iran: Karaj | collected 2018-10 | reverse complement strand
TAAACTACTACCTATAGAGTGGACACATGGATTTCCGTTTTGGTCGCAAAAATTGTTGGTCATACCCTATGGCGGACAATCTTTTAGCGAAGGATTTTCTGGTCGAACCCTTTGCCAGACATAAGGAAACCACCATTTTGAGGGTAATCAACATGGCCATACCGTGTCCCCGGACATATAACTATACCTTTTGCGTTGCTATGGAGTTATTCTTAATTAAAGAAAGGATATCAACCATGGCAAAGAGTCGTCACCACTATTACACCGAAGAAGAAAAAGCAGAAATCTTAAGCAATCCATACACTGCCAGAATGACTGACTGCAGAGTATATTTCACTCTTGAATTCAAGCAACTGGTCATGGACAACGTAGGTAATGCTGGCATGACCACAAGGAAAATATTCCGCCTCGCTGGTTATGAAGACAGGCTTTTTACTTCAAAGGCACGTGAATACACGATCAAAAAGATCATTGCTGAATCAAAATCCCCTGAAGGGCTTCGTGAGCCCAAGACTCCCAGCAAAACTTCCGTAACCAAGCAACATATCTCTACTGAAGTTAAAGACCTTCAGGATCGTGTCAGGATCCTTGAGCAGCAGATAGAGTTTCTAAAAAAAAGTCAGCACTTGAAGAAACAGGATCGTTCAAAGTCACAAGACAATTCGAGCTGATCAAGGCAACTGTCGATAGAGCGGACAATCTTCTTGCCGTTAAAACGCTCTGCGAACTGGCTGGCGTATCAAGGTCCGGATACTATGGATGGTTAAAGTCTCCATACTCCGAAAGCCGTCGTGGCAAAGATGAACAGGACAGGCTTGATTATCAGTTGATCTTGGATGCCTATAATCATCGGGGCTATGCAAAAGGTGTCATGGGAATCCATATGAGGCTTCTTCATGTCGGTATCCGGATGAACCATAAGAAGATCCGTCGGCTGATGCATAAGTTTGGACTTAAGTGCCCCATAAGGAAAGCCAATCCCTATCGTCGAATGATGAAAGCCATGAAGACCAATGCTGTTGCTGACAATCAGTTAAAGCGCCAGTTCAAAGCTTTTGGAGCAAGAGTAGTCTTCCTGACCGACATAACTTATATCCCATTTGGCAAAGAGTTCGTTTATCTTTCAGTCATCATGGATGCCTATACTGAGCAGGTGATGTCGTATGTTCTAAGTGAAAGCCTTGAAGTTGACTTCGTGCTCGATACAGTAAATAAGATGTTTGATATGCATGGTGTATCGATAGATGATACTGCACTCATACACTCTGACCAGGGATGCCATTATACAAGCACTTCCTTTCGTGCCCTGATTAAGGATCGTGGACTTAGGCAGTCCATGTCCAGAAGAGGTAACTGTTGGGATAATGCCCCACAGGAAAGCTTCTTCGGCCACATGAAAGATGAGCTGAGCATTAAGCAAAAGGACTGGTCAACCTTCTCTGCAATCCAGGCAGATATCGATGACTGGATGGATTATTACAACAATGACCGCTATAAAGAGGGGTTAGGTAAACTTTCACCTAATGAGTTTTACAGATACATAACAACAGGAGAATACCCAATAGCAATGCCAAGGTAAAATGCGACGCAAATGCTCTGTCGTGTCCTTGACATGGGTAGTACTTTAACAACCGACGGAACAAAAAACGGCTCAAACCCTTGTATCTAAGGATTTGAGCCTTTGTTTATCTGAGCAGGGGAAGCAGGATTCGAACCCGCATGAACGGTTTTGGAGTTATGTACACTATCTCTGTGAAAGGCGGAAACTACGCCATTTTTCGTGAGAATTTGATTTTTGTAGCCATATTTGTAGCCATATGTAATGCTTAAAAGTCAGGCTTCATTTTGCATATTTCGTCGATGCTTTTATTCATCAAAGGCATATGCTTTCTTTCCTCTGTGTAATCACCATAGCCAACGCTCTCTTCTTCAGTTTCATCTTCGTTTATAAGTGTTTGCAATTGATTCCTAAACACCGGAATATCATTAACTGCCGTATTATATACATCTTCCATTCTTAATGTCTGATATTTGTGGGCAGTCAAATCTCTCATGCCAGCGATTGACTTCCAAGGTATTTCCTTGTTGGCAAGCCTCGTCTCATCTGTAACGTTCTTAACAAGTTCGCCAATGTTTATGAGAGTCATTCCTACAGCTCTTTTTAACATTTCGTTTTGCAAAAACTCCGCTTCAGAAAGACCACTTATCATAGCCGCACAAATATCTGCCTCACTTATTATTTTTTGAAAAATAATCTTGTCTCTATGCTGCATATATTTCGACTGTTTCTCCCACTTCTATCATGTCTGTGTCTCTGATAGGTCCATGAATCACATCAACAGGTAGCCCCAGGGCATCTTCCAAGTCATACTTAAGAGATGCAAGCTTTATGAGAGATACCGGATCTCCAAATTCAACAATGAAATCAATATCACTGTTTTCGTTATAAGTCCCGGATGCCCTTGATCCAAACATGACTATTCTTGTGATGTTATATTGTTTAATTATTTCTATTATCTTCTCTCTAATCTCATCAATGCTCATGACAATGCTCCCTAATCATCCATTGTCGTTACATCTTAATTATATAGTGTTTGACAAGTTAAGGCTAGTATCGAATGAGCGGTATATTCAAAACTTAAGAAAAATGGTCCTGAGAGCTGCGCTCTCGGGACCACCTTGTTTACAGTCTGAGAATACCTGGTTTTATCTCAGGTACTCTGCTATTGTTGCATAAAGCCTCTCGGGCTCAACCGGCTTTACAAGATGTGCATTCATTCCTGCTTCCCGGCTTTCATAATAGTTTTCATGAAGGGCATTCACTGTCATTGCAATGATTGGAATGCTCTTTGCGTTTGGCAATGTTGTAGTCTGGCGGATCTGACGTGTGACATCAAGACCTGACATATCAGGCATGATGATGTCCATCAGGATCAGATCAAAATGACCGTGTTCATTTCGAAAGGTGTGCAGCGCTTCGTTGCCATCGCGGACGGTAATGAAGTCGGCATTTTTATCCCTAAGAAGCTTTTCTATGATCTTAAGATTTACATTGTCGTCATCTGCAACGAGAATGCGCTTTCCTGTAAAATCGATGGAATCCAGATCTACTTTTGCGAAATCCTTCCGGCTGACGATGGGAAACGAAATATTTACGGAGATCACGGTGTTTCCATTTACGTTGTTCTCGATATCGACGGTATCTGTTCCCATCGCATGCAAAAAGAAGCGTATGATGAGGTGTCTGGAATCCACGGTATTGGTGCCATTTTCGATATCGGACTGCAGGGTCTTAAAGGGTGTTTTAAGAGCATTGATCTGTGTGCTTGTAAGCAGAAATTCCTCAAAAACCATGGATAGCCTCAAGGTGATGGTGCCGTTATCTTCAGAGACTTTGTCTACAATAAAGTCTATTTTTTTCTGGAAATTTATGAATCCGGAGGAGTTCTTGGAAAACTTGCGGCATACCTGAAGAAGAGCGGTGTAATCCGCGAGTATTGCAGTGTCCATCATATCAGCATCGGATGCAGTAAAAGAGAGTTTGTAGTTTTCAAGAGAGTTTTCAAGATCTGACTTTAGTCTGTTAAGAAGATCAGAGATATAGATACGCAGGGGATGAATATGTGCCTCGTTCATGTAGATCTGTCGAAGGGCCATTATGTCATCGATGGATTCGTTTATGGCAAGGCCTGATCTTTCAATCATTGCGAGGCAATCAGCGGTCTGTCCGGGAGGAAGGCCTTCCTTAAGCGCTATTCTTGCCAGTTCCATGACAGAATACAGTGGACCCCTCACTGAATTACTCAGCTTCACCAGCAGCATGTCGCTCTGATTGAGTCTTGTTCTCAGGAGAGTTATCTCATCTGTGTTATTGACCATACGTGACTCCTTATACTTTTAAACAATTATAATGACATTATATGCCTTTTAATGTATTAAGAAAAGGGTTAGAATAGTGAAAAGGGAGGCGGTTTTCTATGCATAATCATTCAGAAGTTCTACCTGTTAAAGTGAGTCCGCATTGCGTTGTAGGTATTGGTGCTTCCGCCGGAGGACTCGAGGCTCTTCAGCAATTTCTTACATTTCTTCCATCAAACACAGGGATGGCGTTTGTAATTATTCAACACCTTGCGCCCAATCATAAGAGTATGCTGGCAGATATTCTCGGTAAATACAGTGTGATGCCGGTTACTGAGATAGAGGACGGCATGGAGGTGGAGCGCAACCATATCTATATGATCCCACCAAAGTACAATGTTGAGATAAGTGATGGACGTCTTAAGCTGAAGCTTCAGAATTCCCAAGAGATAAGTCACCCCATTGATATCTTTTTCAGATCGCTGGCAGAGGCTTACATGAACAGGGCTGTGGCAGTTATTCTGTCCGGAACCGGTTCTGACGGCACTAATGGAATAAGGGCCATAAAAGAACAGAATGGCATGATCATTGTACAATCCCCGGAGTCTGCCAAGTTCGATGGCATGCCCAGAAATGCCATAGGTACAGGTTTTGTCGACCTTGTGCTCAAGCCGGATTCCATTGCAAAAGAGCTGGATCACATATCCAGGTCTGTGATAGACGCTGAAGCCCAGCTTGGCTCCACAGATGAGGATTTGCTCGCAAAGGTCTTTTCCATTCTGAAAAATGTTACGAATATAAACTACGCATATTACAAGCAGACCACAATTCTCAGAAGAATTGAGAGAAGGCTTGTTGTTACTCATAACAGGAATCTAAGGGAGTACGTAAGCTACCTCAACAATAATCCGGAGGAGGCAAAGCTTCTGGCGAAAGAGGTCCTTATAGGCGTTACCAGCTTCTTCAGAGATCCTGACTACTTTGATGTGCTGAAAGAGACAGTTATCAAAAAACTTGTCGCAGGTCCGCATCCTGAGGATGAGATAAGAGTGTGGGTAGCAGGCTGTTCAACCGGTGAAGAAGCCTATTCAGTTGCAATCCTGTTCGCAGAGGTAATGGAGGAACTGTCCCTTCACAGGGATGTCAAGATCTTTGCAACGGATCTTGACAGCGAATCCATAGCTACGGCTGTAAGGGGAGTTTACGGCAACAATATCATTGAAGATGTGACGGTGACGAGACTGTCCAAGTATTTTACCAGGAAGGGAAACAAGTACGTTATCCATCACGATATAAGAAAAATGATAATCTTTGCTCAGCATAATGTGTTTCAGGATCCGCCTTTTGGCAAGCTTGATCTGATCTGCTGCAGAAATGTGCTCATCTATTTCCAGACAGTGCTTCAGAGAAATCTCTTTGCCATTTTCCACATGGCCCTTTCTGACAGGGGATATCTATTCCTGGGCCGCTCGGAGTCTGTCATTGATTACTCGGATGTGTTCAGGGTTATCTGCTCCAATGAGAAGATATTCATGCACTATGCTGAGGGCGATGCTCCGGCCAGAGATCAGATGCCGTATTCAATGCAGAATATTGATACGCCTATTGAGCCCATACACATACAGAACCTTGAGGACGATGAACCTGTCAAGTATAAATCCCATGAACTCGACACATCGGTTTTGGAGACCCTTATGCCTGCGACAGTTCTTGTAAATGACAAGAACGAACTGGTGCGAAGCTACGGAGACTGTTCGAGGCTGATTTCAATTCCTGTGGGACAGGTTACCCTTGACATTTTTCAGCTTATAAGAAATGACCTTAAGATTGCACTTTCCACTGCCCTTAAAGAGTCCAGGATTTCTGAGGAGAGAACCGCTTACTCAGATGTTCCGGTAGAGGTGGATGGTAGGAATGAGTTTGTTTCCATTGTGGCTAATCCCATTAATGACAGCCACGGACAAAAAACTGACTTCACTGCAGTGACTTTCATTAGAGGCACAAGGGAGATTCCTGTGGATATGCAGCAGTATAAGATTGACATAGCTGCTTCCAGGAGAATTTCAGATCTTGAGCATGAGCTGAAGATTACCAAAAACGATCTTCGACAGACGGTCACAGAGCTTGAGTCAACCAATGCAGAGCTTCAGGCTGCCAACGAGGAACTGCTCACCGCCAATGAGGAGCTGCAGTCAAGTAATGAGGAGCTGCAGTCCGTCAACGAGGAACTTTATACAGTCAATTCCGAGTATCAGAGCAAGGTTACTGAGCTTGCAGTTGCAAACAATGATATCTCAAATTTCCTTTCAACGACCCTCGTGGGAATACTTATGGTTGACAAGGATCTTAACATCCGCAAATATACCGAGTATATCTCATCCGAGTTCAATGTGGTAGAACAGGATGTTGGGCGTTCCCTTCGGTATATCAGCTATAATTTTGCTACTATAGATCTTTTGAATCTGTGTAAGAACGTTCTCGAGACCAATAATACAGTGGAGCAGAGATGCGCCTCGGTATCCGGAAAAACCTACCTTATTCGAATTGCACCTTATCATGAGGCTGGCACGGAAATCAGGAGCGAGGCTGAGAATAGTGCAAAAAAGGAGCTTAAGGGACTGGTTCTTACTTTCGTTGATACCACAAAACAGGTTGATGACCAGGAGCAGATTGATGAGATGGCCAAGGCTCTGCGGGCCGCAGTAAGGGCGGGGAAGGAAAAAGAGACTTTCCTGTCCCACATGTCCCATGACATGAGAACTCCCATGACTGCAATATTCGGATTGACACAGCTTTCCTTAGGGGAGAGCGATGTTCCTGAAGCTGTCAGGGATAACCTTGAAAAGATCCTTACATCTAGCAGATACCTTTTGTCGCTCATTGAGGAGATACTTGAGACCAGCCGAATAGACGCCGGAAAAGTAGTGTCGGTGAGCTCGGCGGTGAGGGAAGAGGACGTCATAAATTCAGTATCCACCATAGTCAGTGAACAGGCCAGGGCTGCAGGCCTTTCCTTTGAATATAATATCCGTGGCTCCAGGGATAAATACGTCTTAATGGATGTTCAGCATGTCGAGAGAGCACTTCTTAACATTTTGTCAAACAGTATGAAGTTCACACCAAAAGGCGGTAAAATACAGTTCTTTACCGATGTGACCTATGATGGTGACAATGTGATCCATACTTATATCATCAGGGACAATGGCATAGGCATAAGCAGGGAGTTCCAGAAGAAGATGTTTCTGCCTTTTGAGCAGGAGCAGGAAAACGAAGACTTCCACAGAGACGGTACCGGGCTTGGGCTCTACATTTGCAAGAACCTGATAGAGCTGATGGGAGGTACCATTGCCTGCAGCAGTGCCCAGGGCGTGGGAACGGAGTTTACGGTTGCTATGAAGTATTCTGTTGCAAGCAAGGAACAGATAGAGCTTCAGACCCATAAATCCGAAACCTATGAGGATCAGGTGCTTTATGGCAAGAATGTACTTCTTGCTGAGGATAACCCGGTAAATGCAGAAGTCATAATAAAACTTCTTAAGACCAAGGGAATTCACTGTGAGGTTGCATGCGACGGTCAGGAAGCATTAGAACTCTACAGCGCAAACGGCGCTTACCATTTCCAGGCGATTCTCCTTGACCTCATGATGCCTGTAAAGAGCGGCCTGCAGGCCGCAAGAGAACTACGAACCATGAACACTGCAGACTGCACGACAATCCCTGTGATAGCACTGACTGCTGATATTACAAGTGACACGGAACAGAGATGTGCGGATGCAGGTATCGATTATGTGGTTAGCAAACCCATCGATCAGAGTACTCTTTTTGGCTATCTTGCAGAAGGTTTCAAAAAAAATGTTGAAAGTAAGGAAAGTGACGAATGACAGATATAGAAGCGAAGCTTTATGCCCTGTCTGAATGGGGAGCTGATCCCAATTCCGCAATCAGAAGAATGATGGGAGATGAAGAACTTTTTCTAAAGCTTCTCCATGACTTTATGATCAGCTCGGACTGGGATAAGCTGATCGAGCTTACTGATCAGGGATGCTTTGAAGAGGCCTTCGTCATCTCGCATAGAATGAAAGGCTCGTCGGCTGATCTTTCCCTGGGTCCTCTGTTTAAATGTCTTTGTATTGTGACAGATGACCTTCGTGGAAATGTCGTCGACAGCCTTTATGACGATCTTCGAATCCTTTATTTGCATTATAATTCACTTAAAAAGATTTTTTTCTGACATGATTTATACTGGTTCGTTATTTGACCCTGATTCAATTGTACTAAACTACCCTAGATCGGTCTGGAATGACTCAAAGCACCATCCGTAACCAGGAATAAAAAAGGCTCAAACCCTTGTATATTAAGGATTTGAGCCTCTTATAATCTGAGCAGGGGAAGCAGGATTCGAACCCGCATGAACGGTTTTGGAGACCGCAATACTAGCCATTGTATGATTCCCCTATATTATATATGAACGGCGCTATGACGGGATCATTGTCCTGTCGCGCCGACGAAGGAAATTATAGCATAGCGCAAAAGCAATGTAAAGAAGAATTTTTACGAAAATTTAAACTCTGTGATTTCTGCGAAATCAGCGTATTCTGAGCATACAATAAGCCCATAACCGGGAAGTTTGTATTCGGTAAAAGAAATTCCGGAGCAGTCATAGCTATCGCAGGAGGCCGTGAAGCGAAACCACGTTTCTGTGGCGGGTGTTGTAGATGTGTTGCTACTTGCATTCTCATAGCCTGTTACATCTGAATCTGTTTCGATTTGAACATGTATCTTCTTCGGCTCCAGTCTCATTCCCAGTCCGGTATATTTCATCAGGCTCTCCTTGAGAGCCCATAACCTGGTAAAAGAACTGTCGTCTCCGCCAAGTTCTCCGGCAACCTCAATATCCCCATCATCAAACACATAATCTATCAGCTTCTGATCAAAGCAACGCATTCCCTGTATATCAACACCAACTTCCTTATCTGAAAGGGCTAGTACTACATAAGATCCTGAGTGAGATATATTGAAGAAGATGCCTGTTCCGCCTGCAGAGTACTCATTTTCCGGCTCAAACCTGCTGATATATGGTTTTCCATGCTTGCCGATCGCCAGCTCATATTCATCGATCCCCAGCTCTTTTAAAGCCGCGTTGAGAAGAATCCCGGCTCCAAGGCATCGACGTCTGGCGCTGTCAACCTTCATTGCATCAACCCGCTCACGCCTCTCCTTTGGCATCTTATCGCGCCACGAGGAAAATGTATCTTCATTTGCCAGGTCTACAATATTTAATAGGAAGAGTTTGTTGTTATTCATATCCACGCTCACATAATATCCGATAATCTGCCAGAATATGTCGGATTATAAATCAGAATCATAATCCAATCATAAAAACATCTTAATCAAAAATCACAATCCAATCATAAAATCATGAAAATCACAATCCAAAATCATATCTAAAAATCAAAAACGCATCAAAAAAATAAAATCAACCCAATTTTCATGATTGCATCTTTAAAAATTCCCAACCTCATTTTACCGCATAAACACTGGATTTCCAAATTCGAGTTTATAATTTGTAAATACTTTATTTAACTTGTATTAATTTTTGACCCGAATTTATACATAAATTCTTCACAAAGCTTTAATGCGAAACCCGCATGAATACTGGGTTTTATGATGGTTTGTATGATTGGCTCTTTCCTATAATCATAATTAGAAAGGAATATTGCAGGCATGGATAGAAATGTGGCTAATAAAAAAGAGACCTTCATAGTAAAGGTCGAATACTACCAAAACAAAACCTGGCAAGGTCAGGTGGTCTGGGCGGAACAAAACAGATCAGTCCGTTTCAGAAGTGCCCTGGAGCTAATAAAGCTCCTGGACGAAGCCACGACCACAGGCGAGATGATCACTGCGATAAGTGAGCATTCCGCATCCTAATTACTTTCAATAAGTTTTGTGTAACTGTAAACCAAAAAAATTGTTCTTAGAGGGAGGAACAAGCCATGTTAAGACACTGGAACAGAATTCTTGCTTTCGTTCTTGCATTTGCTCTTGTGATCACTACCTTCGGCAGTGATTTCGCTAACGCAAAAGTATATGCTGAGACAAACGAGCAGGAAGAAAACATCGGAGAGGGCTCAGGCAGCCAGCTCCAGGATGCAGGTGAAGAGGAGAATAACGAAGAAGACTCCGAAGAACCTGAAGAGGAAGAAGAGGAAGAGGAAGAGGCTGAAGAGGCTGAAGAGCCTGAAGAGCCTGAAGAGCCTGAAGAATCTGAAGTCGAGGAGGAAGAAAGAAGAGAAGCTTCCGCCGATGAAGAAGAGGAAGAAAAATCCGAGACTGAAGAAGGCGAAGGACTCCCCGTTCCTGAAGAAGAGGGCGCTATCCCCGAGGGAGAACCCACTGAGGAAGATGAGCCCGAGGCTGACCCTGCAAAGGGCGCAAGCACAATAACAATCAACTACGTAGCCCGCGAAGGCGGATCCGTAAGCAGAGATACTGAGAAACTTTCTGAACCCTATAAGGCAGAAGGCTCAAAGGCTTCTGATGCAGAAGGCTACGGCTTCGTTAACTGGACAGATGAAGATGATAACCCCGTATGGGAAGAGAGAGAGTTCATTCCCGAAGGTGATTACCTTGTAGACGGAGCTACATACTACGCAAACTTTGAGAAGACAGATTACACCGTAAACTACCTGGTTGACGGTTCAGAATTCGACACTCGCGGATTCTCAAAGGGCGATACTCTCACAATTCCTTCTGAGAATCCTTTCAAAGCTGGATATTTCTTCAGAGGATGGAATTACAACGGAGAGATCATCACTTCTGACAATGTTTCTGATTACACAGTAAATCAGGACATGGTTCTCAATGCTGAGCTGGAAGAGATCAAGATCTTCGAAGCAACCGTTGAGTATTACTACGTAAGTCCCGACGGACAGGGCGAAGTAACTTTCGACAGCCAGACAATAGAAGTTGAGAAGTATGCACTTCCCGCAACAATAGTATCTCCTCCGGAGACACAGGTTGACGATGATACATACCCTGTTTACTACCCTACAGAGACTTCCGTACAGATTACAACTGATGATATTTCTAACCCTATCGACTACAGGCAGGAAGGCGCAGTTGTAGTTGGTATCCTGAGCCCCAGGAGAGTAGAGTACAAGCCTACAGAGTTCTCTTTCTACTATGTATATATGCTCAAGGACCTCACCGGGGATGGCTACACAGAGGTTCAGAGAGAACAGGCATACGGCGTAAAGAATACCGAGGTTACTCCCAAGGTCATCGACATCACAGGTGGTGAGTTCGAGAGCACCAAGGCTTACAAAGTAACTGAAGAAGGACAGGAACTTCCTGTTTACTACACACGTGTAAATTACCGTCTTGAGTTTGATTCCAACGGCGGATCATACATCGAACCCGTGACGGCTCCCTATGAGACGGTTATAGATATAAGCGGAAAGAATCCTACATATAACGGATATTCTTTCGATGACTGGTACACAGATGAGGCGTGCACAATTCCGGCAGGTGATAATTTCAAGCTGGAAAAAGACACTACTCTCTTTGCTAAGTGGATCCCTGCAACTGTTCGCTACACCATGGTTTACATGATTGAGAACGCCAACGATAACGGCTACTCATATTATGGCAGCGCAACAGCAAATGCTACAGTAGATTCCACTGTAGAGGCCAATGCTGACAGCCCGAAGCCCAGCGGCTTTGACACACGGAATTTCGTGTTTAAGGATTCCTCAAATGCAGTTGTAAAGGCAGATGGCAGCACAGCAATAACTGTAAGATATGACAGAAGGCGCTACACGATCAGCTGGAACGGCGATGTATACAACATCGACAGTCAGAGAAGAGCAACCGGACAGGGAAGTGCTTCCGTAACAGCAAAGTATGAGCAGGATATCTCACATGAATTCAACCAGGAGTTCATGGTGAACAAGAATCACAAATATGCATGGTGTCTTGGATGTGCAGTAAATAATAATAAGATCGTATCCTGGGATACGATGCCTTCTGTATATGACAGCAGGTTCAAAACAGGTTTTGTGAATACGACCACAGGAGTTATCACCGCAGTGGCATTCGACTTCAGCACAACGAAGATGCAGAAGCTTTACTACTGGCTTGAAAACTACGAGGGCACACAGACAACTACACATAACGGAAAGACATATGGTCTTTTCAACTATGTAGAGGGACGTTTCAATTATCTTTATCAAAATGTAGATTTCTACGATATCGCAGGATACACACAGGATGATGTGACGTTCAGCAAGCGTGGATACAAATGGGGTAACTATACTCCGGATGAGACAATGACTGTAAATATGTACTACAATGCAGCCAAGTACCCTCTGACCTTCAATAACTACGACGGAACAAACATCAGCACTGCCGATGTTACTCTTGGAAGTAACATCACAAATAACTTTACAGCAGCAGAGAGAGCCGCTAAGAAGCCCGCTTCTGATGCCAGATGGGATAAGTGGTACACAGATTCAGCACATAATGTGGCATACACCGGCAACTACAAGATGCCTACAGGTCTTGTGCTCTACGCAAACTGGATAATCCCTGACAGAAAGATCACGTTCTATAATGTAGATCCTGTAACCGGTCAGTCCAGCGTGCTTGAAACAAAGACCTATCCGCACAATGAAACAGCAGCTTCAATAACACCTGCTTCTATCTCCGGATTTACCTTCGGCGGATGGTACGTTGACAGTCAGTACAGTGAGAAGTACGACTTCAATAAGCCGATGACAAAAGACATCTCGGTTTACGCTTACTGGATTCCTGATGAGATTAGCTACACAGTCAGATTCATCAGCTATGACGAGGATGGACAGGAGTTTGAAGTAGCTCCTACAAGGACAGAGAGAAGCCCTGCCTTCCAGCCCGGCGATGTAAAGACTGAAAAGGCAGCTGCAGTTGCAGGAATGCTTCCTGATGAGAGTGAGAAGCAGATCACCTTAACAAACGGTGAGAACATCCTTACGTTCTATTACGTAGCAAAGCCCGAGCAGATCAACTACAAAGTGCGTTACATCTATATGGATGGCGACAAGGAGATCGAGGTAGCGAAGGAACACAACGGAACAGTTCCCGGAAGCCAGACCAGCATCACAGTTGCAGCTGAGGAAGCAGATCCCGACTTCATGAGAGCAAATCCTGAGTACGCTCCTTATGCAGATGGCAGCTACTATCCTGAAGAGGTAGTACTTAGCCACAGCTTTACTTACACAGAAAGCAACAATGTGATCACTTTCTACTATCATCCTTATAAGATGGGCAAGATCATCGTTAACTTCGTAGACATGGACGGCAACAGCATTGCTGACCAGGTAACAAAGAACATGATGCCCGGCGGACAGTATGTGATCAATACAAACCTCGGCGGAAATTACATCCTCAACAGGATTGAAGACGAGGACGGCAACCCGGTTACTTCAACAAGAGTAATCGCAATCGACGGAACAGTTGAAAGAACTGTTTACTACCAGAAGAAGCTCGTTATCGGAGCAAACGGAAAGACCAAGACCTACGACGGAGAGCCTCTTGTAAGCACCTTCACAGCAGACGATTACTACATTGAAGGACTTATAGGAAGCCACAGACTTACAGGACTTTCCTTCGATGGAAGCCAGACAGAAGTTGGCAGCAGCACAACAACTCCTAAGGACGCAGTTCTTGCAGGATCACCGAATGTAAATGATTACTACGTGATCGAGTACAAGAGCGGAACTCTTACAGTTACAGCTCTTGACGGAGTAATAGTCAACATCGTAGCTGACAACATCGAGGCAGTATATGACGGAAGACCTCACACAGCTAAATACACAGTAGAGAGCATTGTAGGCGATGCCTTCAAGGAAGAGTACATCGGACACACAGGAGAGCTCTCCATCACAAGTACAGATGTTATCGATGCTGACCTTGCAGCACACTTCTTCGTACTTGAGCAGTATGCAAAGAACTTCACAAATGTAAAGTTCAATGTATCTGACGGCGGACTTAAGATCACTCCTAAGGCTCTTACAGTAAAGACACCTGATAAGATCACAACATATCCTACACCTGCAACAACAGGCGAGCTCTCAGAGACAGATGCAAGGGCAGCAGTTCAGGGCTGGGTAGGAAATGACGGCGGAAAACTTGGTGCCTGCGATGGAATCAAGTACAACGTTATCGATGATGACGATCTCGTGGATGAGGCAGGAAATCACTACTACGAGAACACAGTAGGACAGCCGGAAGTTCTTTTCGACGAAGGAACAAACGCAGATAACTACTACATCGACTGGGATAACTCCACAATGGGCAAGCTCATTGTTAAGCCCAGACCTATCACAGTTAAGGCAACAGGACATGTTTCAGATCCCGATCCTATAGTATATGATGCACAGCCTCACACAGTATCAGGCTACGACATGGAAGTTCTTTCAGATGATCCTGCCGACAAGGCTTACAGAGTAGAGGGCGATGTTCTCGACTACGAAGGACCTGCACAGGATGACATCTCAGTAACAAAGACAGATGTTGGCAACTATCCTCTTGGAATTAAGGAAGACGGATCACAGTTCACAAACATCAACACCAACTACGAAGTAACATTCATTGGTGAAGACGGATACCTGGATATCGTTGCTGCTGAAGCGGTTGTTGTAAGAGTAACAGGAAATTCAAATACAGTTATCTACAACGGACAGGAGCAGGAAGTAACAGGATACGGACTTGAGATCGTATCAGATCCTACAGGACTTTACACAACAAGTAAGGTATCAGGACCTGAGCAGAGCGCAGCAAGAGCAGCAGGCACAAACGTAAATACCTACAGCATGGGCCTGAAGGCAGCTGACTTCACCAACACAGATAAGAACTTCGACGTAACCTTCGAGATTAAGGACGGAACACTTAAGATCGAAAAGGCCAAGATCGAAGTAGAAGTAACCGGAAATACCGACACAGTTCAGTACAACGGTGACGACCAGAGCGTAACAGGTTACACGATCGAAGGCGTATGGCTCGTAAATACAGCAGACAGACAGGATGCAACAGCTCTTTACACAGCATTCACAAAGCCTGAGCAGAGCGCAGCAATTGCTACAGGTAAGGATGCAAGACAGGAAGCATATCCTATGAATCTCTCAGCTGAGAGCTTCACAAACACCGATAAGACAAACTTCGAAGTAACCTTCAACGTAACAAACGGCTGGATCAAGATCAATAAGCTTCCTGTAACAGTTACGGTAACAGGTAACAGCGCAACTAAGGAGTACAACGGCGAGGAGCAGTCAGTAAGCGGCTACACAGCAAATGCAGATTCAACTCTTTACAAGGCTGAGTACTACGATGGACCTGCACAGGACGCAGCAGTTGTAACAGCAAAGGGAACATTCGTTGATACCTACACAATGACGGTAACAGCTGACGACTTTGCAGCAAACGATGATCCCGCAAACGCAAACTTCGATGTTGCTTTCGAAGTAACACCCGGAACACTGGAGATCATCCCTAACAAGACTGAATTAACAGTTTATGTAAAGGGTAATTCCGCAACATATGTATACGACGGAAGCGTTAAGTCAGTAGAAGGATGGGTTGTTGACGGAAGCATTGACGAGACTGTCACAGTTCTTATGAGAGCTGACAAGCTGGCTTACGTAGAAGGCCAGGAAGTTAACCTCGAAGGATACAAGATGGGTCTTGAGTCATCAGACTTCGAAGCTTTCTCAGACAACTACGAGAAGATTACAGTAGTTCTTAAGGAAGACGGAAAGCTCATCATCACTCCCGCAGACGATCGTCCTGTTCCTACAGCAACAGGTTACGAAGGAGAGTATGACGGAGAGAACCACACCGTAACACTTTCAGAGGGCGGAAGAGTAACAGGCGACGAGTACATCTTCACCTACGTTGATCCTGCAGACCAGTCCAAGACTGTAGACGCAGAAAGCGCACCTGTAATAAAGAACGTTTCCGAGAGCATCGGATATGTAACAGTAACAATCAAGAACCATAACTACAATGACGTAATTCTTGACCCTGTGCCTCTTAACATCTTCAAGAAAGAAGTTAAGGTTTCAACAGGATCCGGATCAAAGGCTTACGACGGAACACCTCTTACCAACGAAGAGGCAGCAATTGAAGGTCTTGTTGGTAACGAGTCAGCAACAGTTAAGGCAAACGGATCACAGACAGAGGTTGGCGGAGAACCGCACAACAACACATACGATCCTCAGAGCATTACCTGGGTAAGCGCAGACGAGGGCAACTACCAGCTGGTAGAGGATGAGAACCTCCTCGGAACACTGACAGTAACAGCTAACACAGCAACAATCATCCTCACAGCACCCAGTGCTACAAAGGCTTACGACGGAACCAAGCTCGAGGCAACAGGCATAGGCGAAGGCCTCTCAGATGATGAGAAGGTTATCGCAACCGGACTTCCTGAAGGCTTCAAGTTCTTTGCAACAGCAGAGGCAGAAAAAGAGCTTATAGACGTCGGAACAGCAGCTAACAAGGTAGCAACCTACAAGATCGTTCTTGCAGACGACCTGACAAAGGATGTAACAAGTAACTTCAGCGGAATCATCACAGCTGACGGAACACTTACAATTACACCCGCACAGATCACAGTAGCAACCGACACTCCTGCAGCAAAGGTTTACGACGGAACACCTCTCGTAGCAGGCGGTAACTTCAGCGTAACCGGCGGAAAAGACGGCGCAGCTACAGCAAGTGATGTGATCACGGTAGCAGACAATTACAACCCTGATACCAAGGTATTTACAAAGGCGATCGATCTCCTTAACGGAGAGAAGCTCCTCGTATCCATCGACGGAAGCCAGACAGAAGTTGGAACATCAAACAACGACTACAGCTTCAAGTGGGACGATGCAGCTACAACAGCTAAGGCCGGCAACTACGAAGTATCATCCGAATCAATCGGAACACTCACAGTTAAGCACTCCGAGAAGGAAATCGTAGTAACAGTAACAGGTTACACAGGAGAGTACGACGGACAGGAGCACGCAGCAAAGGTTGAGCAGATCGATCTTCCTGAAGGATACGTACTGGGCGAGGCTACAACAGATGCCAAGGCAACAGACGTAACTGAAGGCGACGGAATCCCTGCTAAGCTTAAGACCCTCAAGATCCTGGATCTGGATGGCAATGATGTGACAAAAGAACTTACGATCACTAAGATCGAGAACCAGTTCATTAAGATCACACCTAAGAAACTTACAGTTACAACTCCTACAACGAGCAAGCCTTTCGATGGCACACCTCTCACAGCAGAAGGAAGCTATGACGGACTTATTGAAGGAGAGACAGTAGAGTTCAAGACCACCGGAACCGTAACATATCCAAGCGAAGGCACAGTAGATAACAGCTACGAGCTTAAGTGGACAGGAGCAAAGGCCGGCAACTACGAACTCGTAGAAGATATCGGAAAACTTTCCATCACAAAGAACGAGGATGCTAAGATCAGTATCACAGCTCCTTCAGATTCTAAGGTTTACGATGGAACACCTCTTACCTTCGAGGGCAAGACTCTTACAGACGAACTCACAGTTGAAGGACTTCCTGCAGGAGCAACCTTCGTAGTAAGCGCAACAACAGAAGGAACAGTAACAGACGCCGAGAAGATAGACAACGTGATCAAGACCTACGACATCTATCTGGGCGAGACAAAGGTTACAGAATTCTTCGGAACTCCTACCTTTAATAAAGGAGAACTTGAAGTAACACCTGCAGCTCTTTACGTAACAACTCCTACAGCAAGCAAGAATTATGATGGCTTTGCTCTTACAGCAGAAGGAAGCATCGAAGGATTTGTAAACAATGAGAGCGCAGAGTTCACAACAACCGGTAAGGTAACATATCCCGGAGAGGGCACCGTAGATAACACCTACAAGCTGGTATGGACCAATGCTAAGGAAAAGAACTATGATCTTATAGAGAACATTGGAACTCTTACAGTTTATGACAGACCTCTCGATGAGAGATTCATTATCTACGCAACACCTCTCAACGGCGGATCAGTAGTTTACGACGGACAGGAAAAGAACGATTTCGATTACACCCTCAGCTGGGAAGTTGGCGGTGAAGAAGCAGCAGAGATCGAGATTCCTGAAGTAGTAAAAGAGGAAGGCTTCTTCGCAAAGGCAGCAGGAGCCATCAGGAATGCAGCGGACGCAGTAGTAGACTTCGTATCAGATCTGTTCACTATCAAGACTGATGCAAAAGAAAAGGCTGACACCTACTCAGATGGAACCAGAACCTACAACGCAACCGTAAATGCAGAAGTTAAGGCTGACCGCACAGCAAAGGACGTAGGCAACTATATCCTGAGCATGGACGAAGCAACTCTTGGAAACTTCTCAGTAACTGACGGAGCAGGCGAAGACGTAACAAGACAGTTTGTAGTACTCGCAAAGGGAACTGATACCTTCGAGATCACTCCTGCACCTGTAACAGTAACTGCTGAGAACAAGAGCAAGACTTCAGGTGGAGCGGAGCCTACACTCACAGCAAAGGTTGAGCCTGAGAACGCAAACCTCTACGCAGAGGCGCTTTCAACAGTTAAGTACTCACTCAGCCGCAAGGCAGGCGAAAGAGCAGGCAAGTATCCGATCACAGCAACCGGTGATGCACTGCAGGGCAACTTCGCAGTAACATATGTGCCCGGTGAGATGGTGATCAGCGGCGGAACCCCTGTTCCTCCTACACCTACACCTGACCCGACACCTATTCCGGATGATCCTACACCTACAGCTCCTACACCTACAACACCTCCTACAGGAGATGTTCTCGGAGCAAGAAGAGATGATGCAGTAGCTGATGCACCTGCAGTTCTCGGAGCAAGAAGAGGCAGAACAGAGGACGAGACCAATACAACAGCAAGAGTGATTGTTATCCTCGCATCTGTAGCAGCTGCAATCGCACTCCTTCTTACAGGAAAAAAGAAAGAGGAAGAAGAGAAGTGATCCGCTTTCTAATCCCGTTGGAGGAAAAGATGCAGTAAGCTGTCAATAAAAAGTATAAAAATGACTTGAAAAAAAGAGTCGGAAACCTTAAGATATCCTTTAGGCTTTCCGACTCTTTTTTAGATTTTTTTCATAGTTTTACAAAATTTTTTATGTTTATGATTGGTGATATGATGACCCGAGTTATAAAATAAGATTAAATTAGCTATAAAATACGCAGTAACTAACTTGGAAAAGAAGGAATTAGTAACATGAACAAGTCAAAACACAGTCAAAAAGAGAAGAATACGTTCATCGTCAAGCTGGACAACCGCCAGAGAGACACCTGGCAGGGAGAGATCGTCTGGGCTGACGAGAACCGCTCTGAGAGGTTCAGAAGCGCCCTTGAGCTGATAAAGCTCATGGACGAAGCTATGAACAAGAGCAGGGCTGTCTCTGTTACAAAAGAGAGCTCGGCGGTATAAACAGTTTCCTTTCACTATGGGAACAAACTTCCTTTTATATATAGAAGAGTAAACAAATTTTTTTAGGAGGAACAAACATGTTAAAGAATTGGAACAGAGTTCTGGCATTTCTTCTGAGCATTGCCCTTGTGACCACTACCTTTGGCAGTGATTTCGCAACAGCTAAGGTTTATGCGGAAGAAATCGAACGTGCAGCAGAAGATGCAGCTGAAAACGAATCGCTCGGCGATCTTTCAATTGCAGAATCTGTTGACGAGCAGGATCAGGAAGAGGCTTCCGGGGAGGATTTAGAAGCCACTGAAGATGCTGAAGAAGAAAATGAGGAGGAATCTCAGGAACTGGCTGAGGGAGCTTTGGAAGAAACTGCTGACGAGACAGCAGAAGAGACAGCAGAAGAAGCTACTGAAGAAGGAGCTGAGGATCCTGCTGAAATTACAGAAGAGACTGAGGGAGAGGTTGTAGATCCCGAAGCTGCTGAAAAGAAAGAAGTTGAGGAGAAGCCCGTAACCGTTACCTATAAGGCCGGCAAGGGCGGTACAGTTTCACCTAAGTCTGAGACTGTAAATATCAACGATGAGGAAGCAGCTTTTGAAGGTTCAACTGCTACTCCTTGGAATGACAAGTACACATTTGTAGAGTGGACAGACGAAGATGGAAATTATGTATCATCAGATTCCTACTTCGTTCCTTCTGATGTAGAAGAGGATACAACATTCGTAGCACAGTTCCTTGCAATCGAGGAAATGCCTGCTGTATCAGCCGAGAATGTAAAGTGCGGCGACCTTATCGTATCTGTAAGCGCAGATGAAGGTCTTTTCCCTGAGGGAACCGAGATTGTGATCAGCCCCGTAGCCGAGTCTACAGCCGTTGATCTTGCTGAGCAGTCACTTGGTGAAGGCAATGTTAAGAAGGCTATGGCCGTTGACATCACTTTCGTAAAGGACGGACAGGAGCTTCAGCCTGCAGATTCCAACTACGTACATGTAAGCCTGGCACTTGATGAGTCAGTTGAAGTTAAGGCCGACGATGCTGTTGTGCTCCACCAGCATGAGGGCGAGGTAAAAGAGATCGCCGACGCCACTGTAACAGCTGACGGAGCTGAGTTCGATGTTAACCAGTTCTCAGTATTCATCTATGCAGAAGCTGATGATCCTTCCAACATCGAGAAGAAGGTTGTTACATATACTTTCTACGAAGATGAAGCAAGGACAAAGCAGTTCGGTGAAGCACAGCTTGTAAAGAACGGCGATATGCTTTTAACACCCGGTGTGCCTAAGCTTGGAGATAATGAGGAATTCGTTAAGTGGCAGATCTGGGCCGAGGAAGGCGTTGAGAGAGAAGATGTTGTCTTTGATACAGTTATAGATGATATCGATGCGGATTCACCTGTTAATGTATCTGTGGTTCCTCTCATCAAGAAGACATACTATGTAACATTCTATGGATTTGATGGCGAGGTCGCTGCAGTTGCAACAAAGATTGTTACCGGTAATGAAGATCCCATGGTTGACACATCCGCTTACTCTGTAACCCCCACCGGTGACACAGAAGTGTTTGAAGGATGGACAGCTACAAAGGGAAGTTCTACTCTTATTCCGGACAAATATGTTAATGCAAAGAATACTAATGAGCTTTGGCCTGTTAAGACCATAGCTTATTGGGTACGCTTTGATAAGAATGGATCAGGTGCGACCTTTACTGGTGCAAAGTATGTAAAGGATGGAGAGAAGCTCTCTACAATAAAAGCACAGGTTACCGGAGATAATGCACCTGAGAGGACCGGATATACATTTGAAGGCTGGTCAACAGATGCCGGAGATAATAACAGTGTTAACGTAAACTGGGATATCACGATTAATAGCTCAACAGTAGATGAAAATAAAGAATATAAGCTCTATGCTGTATGGACTGCTAATACGACAACAGATTATACTGTAATCTTTTGGAGACAGAGTGTTCAGGATGAATATGATGAAGACGGCAATCCTGATAATAATGATCCTGACGCGGAATACACCTGGGACTATGCAGAGAGTGTGAGGCTTAAAGGTACAACCGGAGCAATCCTTTCTGACAATGTTGTTAATTCCGCTCTTCGTAATTCTTCCGAAACTACTATTAACAGTATGAACGGAGCAAACTATCCTGGTTTCCAGTATGTAAAGAATGATGCTAGTGGACAGACTGTCAGTGGTGTCGGTGATACTGTTGTCAATGTATATTACACAAGAAAAGTAATGACACTGACATTTAATTATAATGAGTCTGAGACCGTTCATCATGATGGTGGCTATGTATTATTTGATGATCAGGATTATGAGAAAGAGAATCCTTCATCCAGGAATACATATTATGGTCTTGTAAACGGAGAGTATGACAGGCTTTCTTACACACAGGATTCAGGCTACTTCTTCTATTATTGGGATGGTGATGAGGCGTATTACTGGGAAGGCGATATATATACCCGTAAATGGAGCGTGTACAAATATAAGTACACTAAAGTACAGGATAAATCAAAGACAAGTGACAATGGAGAATATTGGAATTCAGATGGTTCCATAAGAGTTTACAGATACACATGGACAGAAACGACTTGGAAAGACTCCAGAGGAAATGTTTATACCGGAGACCTGTATTACTATAGCGATGGTTGGGATGATACTCAGGCTAAGGTTGTAATCAAGAAGCTCCTTTATGGCCAGACTTTAGATCAGATTCATTTCACATGGCCTGCAGAAGCGTCAAATGGCCAGCACTACAAATGGGCATATAGAAAACCTGGAGCATATCAGGATACAGTTAAGACGTTCCTTGATGCAGTATTTGAGGATTATACTTTTAATGGTTCAAAATTCTCGGGTGGAAGTACGATAAAGTTCTTCAAAGAAAACACTGATGGACCAGGATATACTAAAGATACTGAGATCCACATTAATAACAGTAATTCCTTTGAGTTCACTGAGAAATACGAAGGATATAAATTTGTAGCATATTCCTACGGTGAGAATGGAACTAAGCGCTACGATAAATCCATAGGTGAAGAAGTTAATACCTCAAGTGGTGGCCAGAACTTGTGTGTTTATTTTGACCGCAGAGAGTATGACCTTGATTTCTATGACGTAAACCCTATTCCTGAAGCTAATCATGCAACAGTGAAGGTTGCGACTTTTAAAGTTAAGTACGGATCAACGCTTAATGCTTATTCCGGAACCAAAGATACTAAGGATTACAGTGCATACGACTATGCATTTAAGACTTGGTCTCCCAGCGATGCGGGATCAACAGCTTTTGACTTTAATATTACCATGCCTTCTACAAACCTGGCAGTTTATGGAATTTGGGGCCCGGTAAAATATGAATTAAGGCTAAATCCAAATGGCGGTACATTTGCAGAAAGTCTTGAGGATAAGATAGAAGAGGAGACTGGATACGTTGTTCTTGGCCAGAATCCAGGTGAAGCTATTGATAAGAATGAGCTTACATCTACCAGCTTTATCTCAAGAGATAAGTGGACACTGGTTGGTTGGTATTATCCTAATGATGACGGCACTGCAGGAGATAGTTTCTCCTATGAGCCGATTAAGAAAGACACAACACTTATAGCTAAGTGGAGATATTCAGATAATATCACGATAGAATATGATGGTGGTGTTGATGATAATGGGGAATCTATTGGTACATTTGAAGGTGAGAAGCGTTATTTTTCAGATGATAACCTTTATGCCAGTGATTCAGCTTTTGTTGCAGCAGCAGCTCCGATAAATGTAAAGAAGGGATATACATTTATTGGTTGGACTGTTGGAGGAAAAACTTTCTTCCCCAACGCTGTAGTCGATATTGCCGAGAACATGATAGATGTCGACAATAAGAAAGTAACAGTTGTAGCGGTTTACCAGGAGACTGGTTCAGAGAATCCCGGTGAAACACCTACATTCATTAAGTATCACACAAACTTTGACCCCGATAAGGAGAGGCTCATAACTGAAGTTGACGGAAAGACTCTCTTAGTAAACCATCCTGTAACAGCACTTACATTCGAGCAGGCATTCCCCGGCGTTACAAACGAGCACTATGATTTCGTGGGTTGGAGCTATGCACCGGGTGAAAATAATGCAGTATGGCTTGAGGCAGGCAAGACATTTACTATTGCAGCAGACCTTGAGGGTACAACCGTAACCAAGAACGCTGATGGCACCGCAAGCTACGCTGGCAATGATATCTATGCGGCATGGAGACCTAAGACCTATAAGGTATCCTTCAGACTCAATGGTGGTACAGCAGCTGCAGCTACAGAAGGACAGATTTCTACAGCAGAACAGCATGTGACTTATATGCACCATGCATCTGAGCCTACAGTAGAGATCACAAAGACAGGCTACACATTCAAGGGCTGGACTCTGAATGGCGCAGCTTATGACTTTGCTAATACTCCTGTAACCCGTAATATCACTCTTGATGCAGATTGGGAGATCAATAAGTACACGGTTACCTTTGTTTCAAACGGTGACACAAATCCCGACCAGCAGACAGTTGAGTATGGCAAGAAGGCTACAAAGCCTGCAGATCCTTCAAGAGAAGGTTATACTTTTGACAAGTGGTACACAGATGAGAACCTCACAGAGGGAAAAGAGTACAATTTCAACACACCTGTAACAGACAACATTACTCTCTATGGTTCATGGAAGTATGACGGAACAAATCTTACCGTAAAGGCAAAAGATCTCAGCAAGCCTTATGACGGCCTTGACCTTGTGGGTGAAGCAGAGATCGTTGTTCCCGAAGGAACTGTAGTACCTGCAGACCTTCAGCTTGTTAACGTAAAATTTGTTAATAACAGTTATACAATCAGAAATGCCGGTTCTCTTAATTATGCAATTGATAGCGTTGATTTTGTTTCAAGTGATAAGACTGTCAAGGCAGTTACCACTTATACCAAAGAGCCCGGTACACTGACAGTTACCAAGCTTGCGATCAGCGCTGCATCAGCAGGACAGACCTGGCAGTTTGATGCACAGTTCCATTCCAATGGAAAGATCACATCAGTATTTAACGGACAGACAACTCAGGTTGCAAGCGGTAAGCTTGATCTTACTACTGTAAATGGTGAGGTTATCACATTCGAGACCAAGGCAAAGAGAATGCTCCTTGGTAAGGAAAAGAATGTTATCACTGTTACAGGTCCGGAAGGATACGAGAATAACTACACAATAACCAAGGATGAGGGATATCTTGTTATTACTCTCAGCGGAGATAGTGCACTTACTGTTACTGCTGACAGCTATACATTCCCTTATGACGGTAACACACATACTCTTGATTCCTTTACAGTAACCAATAAGCCTGCTGACTTTGATACATATTATGAAGTTGAGGCTACTGTAACAGGTTCCGTAAAGGATGTAACAACCGGAAATGGTGTTGAGAACGTTCTTAGTGATGTGCGCGTCATCAATAAAGCAACACAGCAGGAAGTTGATCTTAGCGAAATTGGCATGGAGATCACTACAAATAACGGATGGCTTAAGGTATCAGCTAAGGAAGTTGTTGTTTCAGCTGTAGCAGCAAGCAAGACTTATGGAGATAACGATCCTGACTGGTCTAAGCTGGATGAAAGAACTACAGTAAGCGGCCTTCTCAGTGGAGATTCAATCTCTTATACTGTAAGCCGCCAGTCCGGTGAGAATGTTGGTACATACACCATCACCCCTGCCGGTGACGAGACACAGGGCAACTATCACATTACTTATGAGACAGCACTTCTCACTATCCTTTCAAAGTCAGTAACAGTAACTGCTGATAACCAGACAAAGGAATATGGAGAGAGCGATCCTGAGCTTACATGGTCAGTAAATGGACTTGTTGATGAGAATGACAAGGCTAAGCTGAAAGTGACTACGGCCAGAGCTGAGGGGGAGAACGTAGGTGACTACACAATTACTCCTTCAGGAAAAACTGAGCAGGGTAATTACACAGTTACCTATGAGACCGGAACACTCACTATAAACAAGGCAGCTGTAAAAGTAACAGCAGCTGATAAGAGCAAGGAATACGGAGAGAACGATCCTGAGCTTGAGTGGACAGCAGAAGGCCTCAAGAATAATGAGGGCAAAGACGTCCTTACAGTATCCATCGCAAGAGAAGCCGGAGAGAATGTAGGCCACTACGCGATCACCCCTTCAGGAGATGCAGTACAGGGCAACTACAGCGTGACATACGTACCTGGAGACTTTGAGATCAAAAAGGCAGCTGTAACAGTAAAGGCTGCAAACAACAGCAAGGTATACGGAGACGCTGATCCTACACTTGAGTGGACAGCAACAGGCCTCAAGAATAATGAGAGCAAAGACGTTCTTACAGTAAACATCGCAAGAGCAGAGGGAGAGAACGTAGGCCACTACGATATCACACCTTCAGGAGCAGCAGTACAGGGCAACTACGATGTGACTTATGAGAAGGGCGACTTTGAGATCACAAAGGCAGCCGTAACAGTAACAGCAGAAGGAAAGAGCAAGGAATACGGAGATGCTGATCCCGAGCTCACCTGGACAGTATCAGGCCTTAAGAGAAATGATGATAAGACAGTCCTTACAGTAAACATTTCAAGGGCAGCCGGAGAGAACGTAGGAAACTATGCGATCACCCCTTCAGGAGATGCAGTACAGGGCAACTATGATGTAACATACACAGCCGGAAATCTTGAGATCACAAAGGCAACAGCAACAGTAACAGCTGAGCCCAAGACAAAGACATACGGCGCAGGTGATCCCGATCTTTCAGCAGTAGTAACAGGCCTTAAGAATGGTGATAAGGACAGCGTTATCAAGTACAGCCTTTCAAGAGAAGCCGGTGAGAATATAGGAAGCTACGCGATCACACCCGCAGGAGATGCAGTACAGGGCAACTACAACGTGGTCTATGTACCTTCAACCCTTACCATCAATAAGAAGGGCGTAGTTGTAACAGCAAAGGGAGCAAGCAAGGAATACGGAGACGCTGATCCTGATTTAGAGGTAGTCATCACAGGTCTTGAGAACGGTGATGCCGAGAGCCTCATCAAGTACAGCATTACAAGAGAAGCCGGTGAGAATGTAGGAAACTATGCGATCACACCTTCAGGAGATGCAGTACAGGGCAACTACAGCGTGACATATGTACCCGGAACCCTTGTAATAAGCAAGGCAACCGTAACAGTAACAGCAGCTGATAAGAGCAAGGAATACGGAAACGCTGACCCTGAGCTTGAGTGGACAGCAGAAGGCCTCAAGAATAATGAGGGCAAGGATGTACTTACAGTATCCATTGCAAGAGCAGCCGGAGAGAACGTAGGCCACTACGCGATCACCCCTTCAGGAGATGCAGTACAGGGCAACTACAGCGTGACATACGTAGCTGGAGACTTTGAGATCACAAAGGCAGCTG
>JAEEGF011981773.1_pt1 | contig 26764 bp, 15 predicted proteins | sample 9134171 | NCBI WGS metagenome assembly JAEEGF01 (sample SAMN16246542, study PRJNA631951) | gut metagenome | biome: gut microbiome; feature: rumen; material: AP-attached | host: Bos | place: Iran: Karaj | collected 2018-10 | reverse complement strand
GACCGTCAGGCAAGCAGCGCCTTCGAATCACACAAGGGCAGGTTGCCGATGCCTATTGCAGGCGGTAAGATAGTGAGCCACTACGGTCAGCATGGCGTAGAGGGACTTCCTGGCGTGGTGCTCGATAATAAGGGTATCAACATACTCGGAGGTGCCGGTGCCACTGCCCGTGCCATATACGAAGGTGAGGTCAGTGCGGTGTTCAACGTAGGTGGCTCTATGGGTGTGCTCGTGCGCCATGGTGCATACATCTCCGTATATTGCAACCTCAGGTCCGTCAGTGTGGCGCGTGGACAGAAGGTCAGTGCACGTCAAGGCTTAGGCACCGTAGGCGCCGACAATATCCTGCAGTTCCAGTTGCGTAAGGAGCGTGCGAAGCTCAACCCGGAGCAGTGGCTGGCGAGGTAAGAAAACTATTAAGCTTAGAGTGTAATCAGTCTTCGTTTATCGTCCTCGTCTTCGTTATAGTCTTCGCAGTGGTGACTCACAGTCAATCCCTTCGTTTCGTATTTAACTTGCGAATTTTGCCCTTTGAAATCACGAAAGCTGATTTTGCTCCGAAAATCGGCAAAAATGCAATCGCGAACTAAAGCTCTGTAATACAGAGCTATACACAATATAGCCCTTTTAGGGCAAGCTCCTTCATTTGTAATTTGATAGCTTTTACATCGTAATATGATAGCTTTTACACTTTAAAGTGATAGCTTTTGCGATGTAAAAGCTATCATTTTTTTGCAGAAACGAGCAAAAAAACGAGCAACAGCGTTATTATATTACAGAAAAACACCCCAAAAACACACCATGCGATGCATACTGCGCAGATTTTCTTCCTCTATTTCGTGTTTTAAACCATGGTTCCATTTGTTCGCAAATTTACTCTGTTATTTTAATCACGATTATTTAAGTATGCACCGTCGATTTATTTGAAACAATCTCATTTGAGAATACTATTTCCTTGATAACGACGTTATAGTAATAAGGGACAGCAATGACGATGATATGGAAGTGAATTCGGTTGAAACCTTGCTGGACGATTATTTGATGTATTTTTCTAAAAACAAATGAAATATGAAAGATTTTTTTGAAAAACTATATTTCGGAGGATATTATATGTATCTCCTTACCAATGTTTCCGTAGAATATATAGTTTTCAAACCTTTGAAATGTTTATTCATGCTTTTAGGCAAAGTATCTATCGTTCGGAATTATTTTGAAGAAAACAAAGGCAAAGCATTTGAACAACATGTAGAAGATTCCCTGACATTTACAAAAGATGTATTTGATAAAGATCTTTGTAATTTTGGTCATTTCCAGACTGGAAGATTATTTGGTCCTCTGATGTTTTTCTTTTGGGGAAATATCTTAATGGCTATCTACACAATCTTTGGTGAAGACATAGGCTTTTACAAATTCAACAGAAGTACTTATATGACAACAGGTATATTCTTGATTGTTGTCGTATTCGTATCTTTCTTTTGGGCATTCGGCGGTGACGAAAGAAACCGACGTGTAGTAAAAGAATACAGGAAGAAACCGAAGAAAGAACAGCTAAAGGCCTTTGCGCTGTTCAACATAGTATATATAATAGTAATAGGTGTGTTCATCGCCCTGTTTGCTTATAATGTGAAACAAAACGGAGGCTGGTAATAATACATAAAACCGGCTGTGCATACTTTGAGTGTGTGCACAGCCGGTTGTTTTTGAATAAAAAAGATGTTTTTGGCCTTTTGCTTGTTTCTTTACAAAAAAAGTAGTATCTTTGCACCGCATAATTAACACCTATTTAATATTAGAAGGGCTATTATCATTTATTTAATAAGATGGCATCAATGAAATCACTTGCTAAGGATACCGCTATTTACGGCCTTAGCAGCATAGTGGGCAGATTCTTAAATTATCTGCTTGTTCCTCTCTACACACACGTGATATCAGTGGCGAGTGGCGGCTATGGCATCGTCACCAACCTGTATGCATACGTGGCACTGATACTGGTGCTGCTGACATTCGGAATGGAGACTACCTTCTTCCGTTTTGCCAATAAGGAAGACGAAAACCCACATTGCGTGTTCTCTACCTCGATGGCGGTCATTGCTACGCTGACGGCGGTGTTCCTTGCCATAGTGTTCCTTGGCATCGACCCGATATCCAATGTGTTACACTATACAGACCATAAGATATACATACTGATGATGGCTTGCGTAGTGTCGCTTGATGCCATACAGGCCATACCATTCTCTTATCTCAGATATAAGAAGCGCCCAATAAAGTTTGCTGCGTTGAAGATGCTGTTCATAGTAATGAATATAGGTCTCAACCTGCTTTACTTCGTATGGCTGGGCAAGACAGACGTGTTCTATATCTTTGCGCTGAACCTCGTGTGCACAGGCTTTATCACCTTCTTCTTCATACCAGAGTTTGCGCATGAGCATGTGGCGGCACGTGCATACTGCAAGGAGCGTGGCATAGAGTTTAAGATAGTGGACTTTGCTTTGTTGCGCCGTATGCTCAGCTATTCATGGCCGATACTCGTGTTGGGCGTGGCAGGCATACTCAACCAGACTGTGGATAAGATGATATTCCCATTGGTATATCCAGACCATGCAGAGGGCACGGTACAGCTCGGCATATACGGTGCCTGCGTCAAGATAGCCATGATTATGGCAATGATAACACAGGCGTTCCGCTATGCCTATGAGCCGATAGTCTTTGCAAAGTCGAAGGACAGTGACAAGCGTGAGTATTATGCCCAGGCAATGAAATACTTCGTAATATTCACTCTCTTTGCCTTCCTTTGCGTGGTAGGCTACATGCCTTTGCTTGAACGTATAATCCCGGCAGAGTATAGAGTGGGACTTAACGTGGTGCCTATCGTGATGGCTGCCGAGATAATGATGGGCATATATTTCAACCTGTCCTTCTGGTATAAGCTGATAGACAAGACCATCTGGGGCGCATGGTTCTCGCTGGCAGGCTGTGCGGCACTTGTTGCCGTGAACGTCATCTTCATACCTGAGTACAGCTACATGGCTTGTGCGTGGGGTGGCGTGGCAGGCTATGGCACGGCAATGCTGCTGAGCTATTTCGTTGGTCAGAAGAAATATCCTATCAATTATGATATAAAGGGTATGTTTACGTACGTCGTCATCACCGTGGCGTTCTATTATGTCATGGATGCCATGAGCGGTAAGATGAACGATATACTCTACATGCTTACCAATACGGTGCTCATAATGGCGTATCTCACTATGGTGGTGATGAAGGACATGCCACTGAGTTCACTGCCGGTGATAGGAAAGAAATTCAAGAAATAAAGATATATATTAACCTAAAAAAGAGAGGATATGAGAAGATTGTTTGCATGCCTTATGGCACTGATGGTAGTTGCTGCGGTAAGTGCGCAGGGACTGGAGTTGTATAAGAATTGCGGTACGCGGTGGGGCGACGATGCTCCTACCATGAAGGAGAAGCCTAACGGATATATATTCAGGCTACGTAGGGATGTGCAGACCACTGACCTGCCGCTTACGGCAGAGGTGGACGGCTTGGAGCTGTTTATAGCGGAACGTGTGCCTATGGGATGGTTCACGTTGTATAGAAAGTCTGCCGGTTCCAGTGACTATGACTTCGTGGTGGTGATATACAACCATGACAAGAAACCGATAGGTGTGTATAACCTCTGCGACATAGCTCAGAACCGCTATTGCGAGGTGCAGGACGTAAGGTGGGACAATGACAACCGCTGTATATTGTTCAATATGGCGTGCCCAAGCTATGCCAGTGAGATCAACGGCAAGGGAAGCAAACTGTACAGCTATAACATAGACGAGGAGATACTGCGCTGGCAGACGCCTTACCTTACGAGTAACGACATCTTCGTACAGACGGACAGATATGTGTTCTGCGCTTATGGTTTTACAAACGAGAAGGATTATCTGTTCATGCTCGACAAGAAGACGGGACATATATACAGCAAGATACCTATGAGGAAGAAGGTGCGATATCTGGAGACGCGTGAGTATAACGGCAAGCTGTTGCTCTATGTGGTGGATCACGACGATAACCTCTTTATATATAATGTAAAGAACCAGGTGCGCCAGTTGCGTGGTGCAAAGGGACTGAGATAGAGATTTCTTCTTTTCCCTCTCTCCCGTACGTTGGGAAGGCATGGATAGACAACGCAAGTAATAAAAGCAAAGACGGAAGCTACGACTGTATGGTAGCTTCCGTCTTTGTCTTTGTCTTTATTTACATCCTTTTCTTTATCACGGTGTCGGCACCGCTCGTTATATTCTCAAGACATTCTGGATGTTCGCGTACGAAAGATTCTATGTGGCGTACGCGCTTGTTCTCGAAAATCTCGTCAACAGCTATGAGGATGCCCGTTTCCTCTACATCGCCGAAGCCGTAGTTGATGGCTGTGCCGAAGAGCTTCATTGTAGGCGATAGGTTCATGTATGCGTTTACGAGTGGCGGAATGTTGAATCCCAATGCACGTATGCCGCCGTTAAGTATGCGGTAGTCTTCCTTGAAGTCGCGTCCGCAGAACACCTGCTCCAGTTCCTCCTCTGAAGTGTCGAGCTTCAGTGGATGCTTTGGATATACCAGTCCGTCCTTGTCGTCGAAGTGCTTCTTGAGGAAATAGAGTATCATGTCGCGTCCGAAGCGTATGTAGCTTGGATACATGGTCATCTTACCGAAATAATACTTCATCTGTGGGTTGATAACCATCAGTGCACCCAGTCCGTCCCATAGGTTGTCGAGTGCAAAGAGACTCTTTGCACCTCTCTTGGAACTCTGATACTCCGGCGTGACGAAAGAGCGGCCCAGCTCAATGGTGTAAGGGGCATACTCCTTGATAAACTTGTCAGAGAACCTGAACATGTGGCTGGTGGCAAGTATGGGTTGTCCCTCCTCGTCGTACTCCCACTCGTCGCCCATGAGGTAGCGGTAGCCACCAATGATCTCCTGCGACTCCGGATTCCATACTATAAGCTGCTTGTAGCAGTTCTCGCAGGTGTCAAACTCATCCCAGTCAAGTTCCTTGCCGGTGCCTCCGCCTGCCATACGGAACGTGATTTCGCGCAGACGACCGATCTCTCTCATAAGGTTGGGAGAGTCGTGGTAGGTGAAGATGTAAATCTCGTTGTTGCTCTTGTTGGTCATGCGCAACTTCTTCTCCGGTGTTAGTTCCGCCAGCAGAAGCTCAAGTGGTACGGGCTGTATTATTTCTGCATCCATCAGAAGGTGTTTAAAATGTTAGCGTTTCGTGGAAAGTGTTTAAAGGTGGGTTCTGATAATTCCCACTGTCAGATTCAGAACCTACCTATATTCTTTGTAAACAGTGATGATTACATAGTCAAAGTGTGTCACAGCTTATAGACAATGTCTTGCACGTACTGTGCCCACTCCTTTGGTTTACGGCTCTTGTCGAAGGTCTGCCATGGTATAGGCTTGCCTATCGTCACCTCGAATGTCTTACCCCTGTTCTTGAACATCTCGTCTGCCAGGAACAGCATGGCGAAGTTGAACTTCAGCCTCAGTGCCTTGCATATATTCGCTATGCGGTAGAACTTCTCGGAGTTTTGTCCGCTGAAGTGTATAGGTACTACGTCGCGCTGGGTCTGGACGCTCTTCGATATGAAGGTCTTCGTCCATGGCAGGTCGTGTATCTCGCCTTTTATCTTGCGTGAACAGAGTCCGGCAGGGAACATCACCATGTGGTGGTCGGAGGCGAATCCTGCCTCTACCATGGCGGGGAAGTCGCGGCTCTGCTTGCCGGTCTTGTTGATAGGTATGCAGAGAGGAGCCAGTCCGGGCAGGTTCATGAGCAGGTCGTTTACGAGGTAGCGGAAGTTGTCGTTATACCTCTTGCCAATGATAGAGCCTATGGCAATGCCGTCGATACCGCCGAGAGGATGGTTTGATACGAAGGTGTATCGCTTACCGTCGCTGTCGTCAGGCAGGTTCTCCATGCCCTTCACCACAATATTGTTGTCGAGGAAGTCTATTCCGGCTTGCAGCCATGGCGTGCCCTGCAGGTCTTTCGCATCCCAAAGGAATGAATTTACCTCATCCTGATGCACTATGTGCTTTAGCCAATTGACGATGAAGCGAGGCACACGGCGTGCCTTGTTGCCCATTTTTGATTGCAGTATGGCGTCTATGTCGATGGTTCTCTCAGTTACTTCTATCATAGTTAGTAAACGTTGAATTGCAAAATTACAATTTTTTTTTTAATTTTTGCGTATTCTGACAGATTATTTGCCTTATATCTTGCTGTTTTATTGTTTTTTTACTTTTCACGCATGTCATTTTGATATATTCAGTGATCTTTTGGTTCGTATGCGGTGCAAGGTAGCAGTGTGCCTTTTCGTCATGCCAGCTGTTTGCTCCATGCTGATATCTTGTTGCTGAGATATTCCTTGAAACCGTCGTCGCCCTTCACCGTTATGTCGTCGTACAGTCCGAGTACGAAGCGTCCTATGCCGAGATAGCTGCACACGTCGGTCTTGAAGAGCCAGTGGGAGTCATCCTGTCGGGCAAAGCAGGCGGCAGACTCAGGGTATTCCTCCAGCATCACGTTGTGCGACAGTTGTCCCATGATCATCGTTATGCGCATGGTCTTCTCGCCGGTGAATGAGAAGATGTCGGTATATGCCTTGCGATGGTGCGACTCAAAGTGCCATTCGTCTTCCATCAGGGTTACGTCGCTCATGCGCGACAGCCTGAAGGTCTTGTTGCTGCCTGATGCCGGCTCGTAGCATCTTATGTCCTTGTTGTTGTTCATAAACAGGAAAGGCTCTACAATGCGGTCTCTCGTCGTGTGGCTGTTTGGCGACGAATAACCGTTTATCACCACCATGCGGTGCATCTTGATAGCCTCGTAGAGGGTGGTTCGCATGCGGGCGGTGCGACGCTGCAGACGTTCGTCTTCAAGTATCTTGAAATCGTAGAAGTGGTCGAGCTTGGCATGCAGGTTGCGCAGGCGCATGCTGTCGGCACCTGCGTCGTTGATAAGCTGACGCATGAGCAGCGCCTCGTCCTCAGTGAACTGTATCAGGTCGAACAGCGTAGTGAAGAATTTGCTTGAGCGGTCTATGCAGTATTTGTAGCCGTGCTTCTCCACTTTGAAGCCTGCCTGCTCGAAAAACTCTATGTAGTAGTAGAATGAGCGCCTGGATATTCCGACCTTACGGCAGATGTCTTCTGTCGTCATCAGACGGTTCTGTGTAAGGAGCAGTATGAGGTCGAGCTCGCGTTTAAGGTGGTCGTGTCGCATTTCTGAGGTGTGGTTTTATTCTGTCATGTTGCCGTTTTTGCCCATTTCATCGTTGGTTTTGGCGTTTTCTGACTTTTTCTTGCTTGATAATGTAAGTATTGTGACACTTGCTATCACGAGTGCTCCGCCCATGATGGTGAATGCGTCGAATGGCTCATGCAGTACCAATATACCGATAACCATTGCGGTAAGTGGCTCGAAGGCACCGAGCACTGCCACCACCGTAGTGTCGATGAGGCGCAGCGCCATGGTGACGCAGATGTTGCTGAAGGCTGTAGGCAGCAAGCCTACGAGTGCGAGGTGCATCCAACATTCCGCATTAGGTATGCTCTCTATGCCGTCTTCGAAAATGTATGAGCATGGCAACAGCAGCAGCAGGGCTATAAAGAATATGTAGAACGTGAACTTTATGCTCGGCATCTTCTTCAGCCTCAGTCGTGGCAGTACCACAAGGTATATGCCGTAGCCTATGCCGGAACACAGTCCGAGCATCAGTCCGAAGGCGGTATATACGTTACTGCCGGTGAATACGCCGGACAACATCACTACGCCGAGGAACGCCAGTGCTATACTCAGCGTCAACTTCCATGACAGCCTCTCGTTGAGAAACAGCAGTCCGATGAGTGCGCACCATATAGGGTTGGTGTATATCAGTGACGTGGATATACCCGAGGAGATGTATTTGTAGCTTGCAAACAATGTTGCGGCGCATACTATGTATATTATAGACAGTATGGAGATGCGCCAGGCATCGCTCCATGTAATACGCAGTGACTGCTGGCGCCACAGCATCATGGCGAGCATGGTGAGCGAGCCAAACAGGAATCTGTAGAATATGATACTGCTGTAACCCATGCCCATGTTGATGACGGGTATCGTGAACAGCGGAATCAGTCCGAATGACGCACCGGAGACTATCGCAAGTATTATGCCTTTTGCTTCGTTTGACATGGCAATGGAATGCGTTGCTACTTTACAATATATGTGAAAAATAAGAAAAATCCCTGCAAAGGTACAAAATAATTCAAAATTATTTACTACTTTTGCAAGAAATTACTGACATTGTGATGAAAAAAAACATACTATCTTACATATTGCTTCTGTGCATGTCATGGCTCGCTCTTGCTGCCGATGCACAGGCGTCGTACACATGGAACGTCAGCAAGGGTGGCGCAGATGAACTGATATTGACGTTCAACGGCAGACTCGATGATGGCTGGCACCTCAGCGATCAGAGCATAAAGTTTGAGGTTGCCGACGGAGTGGAGCGCATAGGAGGCTTCGCAAACAACAGGCAGAAGCTTCGCATAACGAAGAAAAACTACCATTTCAAGGGCTATATGGAGTATATAGTGTGCTCTGATGTTAGCTGCCTTGCACCGCAATATGTGGAGTTCGATGTGACTGGCGAAGCTCCGTCGGCAAATGACGTACAGGAGGGCAAGGCGAAGGGCGATGATGCTGCGACGACACCGGTTGTTTCGACGAAAAAAACAGTTGACGCGAATGACTCCGTATCACTGGGTGTAGTGCAGAAAACACCGATGGATTCGGCGATTATAGACCTCTCTGACCCATTATGGAAACCTGTATTGGTGAAGAATGCGACGGTCGGAGATGTGGCAGAAACGGGACAGGCTGGTTTGTGGAGAGGTGCGCTGATAGCCTTCCTCGCAGGACTCCTTGCACTGCTGACGCCGTGTGTGTGGCCTATCATACCACTTACGGTATCGTATTTCCTTAAAAGAGGCCGTGGCGTGAAAGATGCCGTGATGTTCGGCATTTGTATCGTAGGAATATTTATATTGCTTGGATTGGCAGTAACGTCGCTGTTTGGTGCCAATGCCATGAACCAACTGGCTACCAATGCTGTGTTCAATATCGTTTGTTTCCTCGCTTTGTTGCTGTTTGGCTTGTCGCTCATCGGACTGTTTACCGTTACGTTGCCGTCATCGTGGTCAGCAAATCTTGACAGTCAAGCTACGAAAAAAGGCGGTTTCATCGGTATATTCCTCATGGCATTGACCCTCGTGGTGGTTAGTTTCTCGTGTACGGCGCCAATTGTCGGCACACTGCTTGTAGAGATAGTATCGAGCGAAAGTTCCACATACGCACCGCTGGTGGGCATGCTTGCGTTCTCACTTGCACTTGCATTACCGTTCATGCTTTTTGCCTTGTTCCCATCTATGCTAAAAAGGATGCCGCGTTCAGGTGTATGGATGGAGCATGTGAAGGTAGTGTTGGGTGTGCTCGAGATAGCTTTTGCGCTGAAGTTCCTTAGCGTTGCCGACATGGCGTATGGCTGGGGCATACTGTCATGGCGTACGTTCCTCATTGTGTGGGCACTGCTTTTTGGAGGCTTGACGGTATATTTTATCGTAAAGAGAAATACGATGAAATGGTGGATTATTGCAACAGTACTACCATTGTTGCTCACCATTTATCTAATAAACGGCATAGCTGGCGGAGACACAAAACTCGTTTCGGCGTTTATGCCACCAAAGACAGATGCGAGTGAGACAGTCTTTGATGATTATGAGAAGGGTATGGCTGCTGCCCGTAAGGCTGGTAAGAAAGTGTTCCTGGACTTTACTGGCTATGGTTGTGTAAACTGTCGCAAGATGGAGGCAGCGGTGTTTACGGATGAGCGCGTAAAGGCAAAAATGTCCGATTTCATCGTCATACGTCTGTATGTCGATGACCGTACGGAGTTGCCTCAGAAGATGTATGTGAAGGAAAATACAGAGAAGGTTCTTCGCACCGTAGGCGACAAGTGGAGCCTGCTTGAAGAACACAAGTTCGGTCAGATTACCCAACCGCTCTATGCTATACTTGATGCAGAAGGCAATGCACTGACTACAACGTATAGTTACGATGAAGACGTAGAAAAATTCCTACGTTGGCTGTCGTTGCGATAATCATTCCCTCTTCGTTTTTCTGCAAGGTTAGTAAATCTTTCAACCCTCATCTTTCAACTTTCAACTTTCAACTTTCCCCTCTCCGCTCGGCACGCAGTGACGCTTTGCCTTAGCAAAGAACTTTCACCTCTCAACCTTCACCTCTCAACCTTCACCTTTCAACCTTCACCTCTCCGCTCGGCACGCAGTGACGCTTTGCCTTAGCAAAGAACCTTCACCTCTCAACCCTCAACCCTCAACCCTCAACATTCAACCTTCACCTTTCAACTCTCAACTTTCCCCTCTCAACCTCTCTACATTCTACATTCAACTCTCAACTTTCAACCCTCAACCCTCAACCTTCAACCCTAAACTCTCAACTCTCAACTTTCAACTTCTAAAGTTGTCCTGCCTCTACAAGTCTGACAACGCGCTCTGTCAGTTTGTCCTTGCCCTTTGGGTCATATTCTTTCTTGAGTGAAGCCCCGAACATCCATGCGAAGGTTTGGTAGAATACGGCACGTGTGCTACCGAGGAAAGCCTGCACTAGTTCGTAAGACGAAGAGTTAGTCTCGCGGTATATCAGTTTTATAAGCAGCTTGCCTTGCGACAAAGTCAGTTTTTTCATGCGTGGTGTATATTCCGCCTTCAGACTCTTCTCTACGTATTTCATGTGAGCCTCGCGAGCCTTCTTGTTAGGTAGGGTCTCCAGATATTCATAGGTCTCGATAACGGCGGCGTTGACCTCCTTTGCAATGGGCAGCACCTTCTTTACGTTATATACCAATTTGTTGTATGCCTGTCGCTGCTTCTCGTTCTTAAACTCCATGGGACCATAGACATACACATTGTTCATCTCGACGTATTTTATACTGTCGCTACCCTCCAACACCTTACCTACTCTTACCATAGGGACAAAGGTAGGACTGTCCATATCGACCATGCGGTCTTCTGGCTTCACCTTCTTTTTGTCCTTCGCTATGGCAGCAAATGGCATGAGGATGGTAAATAATAATATGTATATAATAATGCGTTTCACCATTATAATATATGTTTTACGGCGCAAAAGTACAATTTATTTTTCATATATCGTTAATTTGGTGTATTAAAAATACATAATTCGGTGGGAGAAGGTATTATATATACAAGGAGTGATAGTGGAGTGATAGAGGAGTGATAGTGGAGTGATAGGGACATTACGCTTAGTTGATACAAGTATTATAAACAAGTCAGGTACATTTGTCCTTATCACTCCCTTATCACTCCCTTATCACTTCCCTTATCACTCCCTTATCACTTCCCTTTCACTCCCTTATCACTCCCTTATCACTCCCTTATCACTCCCTTATCACTTCCCTTTCACTCCCCTTTCACTCCCTTATCACTCCCCTTTCACCCCTTATCACTCCCTTATCACTCCCTTATCACTCCCTTATCACTCCCTTATCACTCCTTTATCACTCCCTTATCACTCCTTTATCACTTCCCTTTCACTTCCCTATCACTTCCCTATCACTTCCCTATCACTCCCTTATCACTCCCTTATCACTCCTTTTCCTTCTTTTTTGTGTTAATTAACGGAAAAATATCCTTTAAAAAAGGATTGGATATTGATTTTTATCAAATAATCATTAAAATAATCAAAAAATTAACAAAAATAATTTGGAAAACTGATAAATAAGTCTTAGTTTTGCAAAACAAGATTACAAATAAAAGAAAATTAACAACTAAACTACTATTATATAAGGAAAAAAACAGAGAGAAGACTCGGGAGAGGGAGACCTGATAATGAGTTAAAAGTAAGATAGGCTAGACAAGTTATGAAAAACATGATCGGACATATTGCCAACGGTAAGGGATTGGGCATATTGCTGATAACCTTGATGCTTGTGATAGCCTCTACTATGTGCAGTGCCGAACGGCTCGACAGCTGCAGGCAGAAACCACTAATCACCCTGCGCACCAACACATTGTATGATGCGTTCATTATTCCAAACATAGGAGCAGAGATGCAGGTGGGAAACGGATGGGCCGTTCAGTTGGACTGGTTCTATACGTGGTTCTCATCAAATAATCGTCACCGCTATTGGCAAGGATACGGTGGATATGTCACCATGAAGAAATACTTCGACTTCCCAAGGTGGAATACTAGTAAACCGCTGACAGGACATCACTTTGGTTTCTACCTGTCAGGATTGACATACGACGTGGAGTGGGGAGGCAAAGGATATCAAGCCTCTAAGTTCGGATTCGGCGGAGGTGTGGAATACGGATATTCCTGTCACGTGAGTCGTAACATGAAGCTGGACTTTACACTCGGACTTGGCTTTCAAGACGGAGAATATAAGGAATATGAACCAAGCAGGGACCATTACAACCACTATGTGTGGCTTGCCACTAAGAAACGCCACTGGTGGGGACCTACGAAACTGGAAGTGTCACTGGCATGGTTCTTAGGAGGAAAGAAGAAAAACAAAATTTCTATAGAATCTGTTAATCCAGTAGATACTATAGGTAATAATGGGAAAGGAGGTGGCCTATGAAACACTCATCGCAATCCCTGCGGCAGTTGTTGGCAAGGGCCACGTTGATGCTCCTGACCATGACGCTCCTTACGGGATGCGAATATAAGGACCTCTGTTATGATCATAACCACTCTGACAAGGTCTATATCACCTTCGACTGGAGGAAGGTTCCGCACCATACAGCGACAAGTATGACAGTGCTCTTTTACAATCTTGACAAACCTTCACAGCAACCTATACGCTATGAGTATCCGCTCAGCGGCGGTACTGCCACACTGCAGCCGGGACGATGGAAGGCGGTGACTTACAACAGTAACACCGAGGCCATACGCCACCGCGGACAGGAATGGTGGGACATCGCAGAGGTGTTCACGCGACAGTCGTCCATAGAGGAAGGCTCGCAGCTTACGCGTGGAGCAATGCCACAGGCCACCGGTGCCGAGCAGGAACAGGTGATTCTTGAACCCGACCCCATATGGGGATGCGTAAGTGAAGACTTCAACCTCGTGGTTGACGGCGACGGATATAACCTAGTGTTGATGCCTGAATATCGTTACACTACGCTGAAGGTAAAGATAACCGACGTTCCGAACCTGGAATACACCAACGGTGTGGGAGGCTCTATATCAGGCGTCGCAGCATCGAGGTTCATTGCTTCCGGAGAACTGGGACAGCAGACGGTAACAGAGGCGTTCCCTGTCAATAAGACAGATAACACTCTTGAGATGAGTGTCAACATCTTCGGACATTGTCCTGAGTCACCAGGGAATACTCATTTGCTTACCATCTATGCCATACTGGCTGACGGCTCGAAATGGTATTACACCATTGACGTTACCGACAAGATTCACCAAGCCGTAGAGCAGGATGACGGTACAATGGAAATAGAGGTCAGTGGGTTGCCTATCCCTAAGCCTATCGTAAATGGCTCTGGCTTCCGTCCTACCATAGACACATGGCAGGGAGTAGAGATAGAGGTAGGAATGTAGAGCGGAAGGAATAATGGTGAAGGGATTAAAGAATAAAGTAGAAAGAATTAACTATAATTATAAATTTTAAAAACGTGATGACTATGGCATAAAAACAGAGACTAAGAAAAAAACATTAAGATGAATTCGTTTCCCAAAGAAGTTACGAAGCGAGATGATGATTGAACTTTGATGAGAGAGAAAGAAACCCTCCATGAAAAACAGAGAGGGGCACAAACAAAACAAAAAATTATTAACTTTCTAAAACTTAAAGATTATGAAGAAGAATTATTGGATTTTTGCAGCAGCAGCCGTAGCGCTCGCAGCATGCAGCAATGACGATACAATAACTGTTAACCAGGGTATCGAAGAGGCTAACACTATTAACTTCCGTGCACTGACAAGTAACATGACACGTGCCCAGGATGCAAGTTTCAGTGTTGCAGGAGACGCATTTAAGGTTACAGCATTCCCACAGGGTACAACAACTACAGCTTACTTTACAGGCGTGGAATTCAAGACAGCTGATGGTTCTACGTTTACATCACAAAGTAACAAGTATTACTGGCCAAGCGGTACAAACCTTGATTTCTATGCATGGGCTCCTTCTGATATAGCAAATGCAACTTACAACTCTATTCCTGTAACAGTTGCTACTGCCGCAGCTGATCAGATTGACTTCGTGTATGCAGCAACAAAGGACTGGGGTAAGGTTGCGTTGCAGACTGGCACAGACGCAACTCATGCTATTGGTGCAACTGCATCTTCAGGTGTAGCGATTAACTTCCGCCATGCTTTGTCAAAGATTGTCATAAAGATAAAGAACTCTAATAATAATCTGAAGATAACTGCAAGCAATGCAACATTGAAGAATGTCAAGGGCGCAGGAACATTCGTATTTGCTGATGCTAACACTGACGTCAAGAATAGTGGCTTGCTGAGTGGCGGTTGGACTCCATCAGGAGATGCAACAGCTGTGTATAGCCAGGATATCACTGCAGCAGTATTCCCTGCTACAGCTGCTCAGGCAGGTACTGACTTAAAGTTGATTCCTCAGGCTCTTGTAGCTGGCAGCGCCTATGCTAATGCTGGTACAGCAGCAGTTGGTGATGAGTTCACAGCTCCTAACTTCGTTGTAAAATTGAAGATTCAGAACTCTGCAGATAACAACTATATCATAGGTGCAGCATCTGGTAACAATGAGTATGTAGATGCAATGTTCCCACTGCCTACTGTTACATGGGCACCTGGTAAGCAGTATACTTATATTATTGACCTTGCTAATGGTGGCTACTTCACAACAAACCAGGATACCAGCGACGACCTTGACCCAATTCTTGAGGGTGCAGAGATTAAGTTCGTAACTGTTACTGTTGACGATTGGGATACAACTACTGATGATACAGATGTCGTTGCTCCTGCTAACAACTAAAAGCATTTGTAATGCCACAGGCAACAGATGTCAGCCATGGCATTAGATGAATATCATTTAAGCCCGGCGGGGTTCGACTCCCCGTCGGGCTTCTAAAGAAAGAAGAAAAAGGCCCGGGGCCGAAAAGATGATAAGGAAGAAACTACATATAGCATGGGGACTGCTGCTGACAGCTGGACTGTTGGCAGCATGTTCTGCTGACGATAACACCATAGGCGGTGATGACGGAGCAGCGGAGATACGCCTTAATGCCGACTGCTGGAGGGTGATGGAGGCTACACGCGCCGTAACATACGACAGCGATGCACAGCTGCAGGCAAGTAGCTTTGCTTGTTATGCCTACGAGGATGGCACCACTACACAGTATATCAGCGGTTCTACGGTAAGCTACAGCGACAGCCAATGGACCTTCGACGACGTCAAGCACTATTGGCCGGCATCGGGGGCTCTTAATTTCTTTGCATATATGCCGGCAGACCTCAGCGGCACATACTGCACATTCGACCCAACGGCATACGATGCCAGCGACAATGATGACGGATATTCTGATGACTCTCCGCGCATAGTATGTACTGACCTGCCTGTCAGTTTCACGGTAGGAAGCGATGATACTCAGGAACTGATTTTCGCTTACACTGCCGACCAAGACAAATTCGGCACGAACTCCACACTCCAGCCTACGCCGGGATATGTGGGTCTGACATTCAAACACCCCTTTGCTCGTGTATGCTTCAAACAGTCAGAGGCAAACAGTAGCAATGTAAAGATAAACAGCGTGACGGTATCGGGCATAAAGAACAATGGTACATGCACCTTCGACGGCTCCACCATCGTATGGACACCGTCAGGTGATGCCACGGCACTCACGGTATCGGGCATACCGGCAACCAACACACCGGCAACAGGCAACGACTTCTACCTTGTGGTGCCGCAGACGTTTGCTTCAAACATCACATTCACCGTCAATGCCACATGGACTGACTGGAGCAATGTAACGAAAAACGTAAGCGCCACTGTCAACGTAGGCTCATGGGTGGCAGGCTACAGTTACACCTATACACTGACGCTCGACAAGTTTGCCCTGACGGTTGACGCAGAGAAGTTCACCGAACAGTGGTGATGGCTTTTATTATATAAAACAACGAATTATGCGAATTTCGCGAATTAAAATATTCGTATAATTTGTAAAATTCGTTGTTTTGAGATAAATTAGTATTTGAATAAGTTACTTTAAGATATGAAGATACATCTACGGATATTCGCAATACTGACAATGCTCCTGCTGATGGCAGGCGGTACAGCCAACAAGTCGTGGGCTGCAACGGTAACATATCATATCCTGACGCTGCCGATAAACCCGTTAAGTTATGATTACAAAATGACGGCTGCGGTCACCGGACATCGTCTGGAGGCCTTCAAGGTCATTGTGAATAACCAGACTACTGTCGAACTTCCTACGCATTATAAGAGTCCGCTGGCTACTGGCTTTACATATTACAAGCCAGATGGTATCACCAGTGGTGGTACTGCTATCAGCCTCTACGACGGCGTTGCGAAAACCAAGGGCATTCTCTATGACGTCAATAACGATGCCACACCAGTTGCTGAAGGTACGGCAATTACTACAAACACTGCAGAGTACTACGTTGTCTATACCTACAATGCCTCCAATACTATTGCCAAACTTGACGGTTCGGTGAACTACAACATCAGAGTTAAGGGCAAGGGTTTCCTCTCGCTGAACAGAGGTCGTAACAACCGTCCTGCCGTTATACCTACAGCCAAGGTTGACCCTGAGATGCTGGCAAGTGAAGACTTCTCTTATGTGGACAATCCCGCTAATAACATAACCTTATATTGGGTAGATAGTAAAAATAACAAGAATAAAGAATCAGACACGAAATCCAAGTTCTTCTTCGGATTTAAGTTTGAGGGAAACGACCCTTACCACATCATCATCCGTACTACTTATGCCAAAGATACTACTTACATAGAAAAGAATGACGGAACAAATGATTTTGTATATAAGTGGTATAAGGAAAGCAGTCTGTTTGCTGAAGGAATTAACAATAATGCTTACTTAGCCAGTGACGAGCATAGGTTATATAATATAGCATATGATATCAATACTTATCCTACGAACCCCACAAACTTGACTGAGGGTGTTGGTACAGGTTATATTACCAAAACCGGTAACTATCATGGTAGAACCAATGCTGTTTGGGGTACTGTGGCGTTGCTTAACAATACCTCTAACAACGGCTATGTCCTTATGGGAACCAGAACTGTGGATGGAAATGGTAATGTTTCTGCACAGACGAATAACAATCAATACTATTTGATGTTTGACGGCTACAACAACATGAAATACAACCTGATTACGTCGGCAGTTGCTACAAATAACCATACTATAGATGGTATCTATCCCATCAAGAAGGTGACATTCAAGATTGTGACGCCGTTCTATGCTGCCGAGCAGACAAGTGATCATATTGTTTCCGTTGCCGACTGGGTCAGCCAATATACAGTAGATAACGACGACATCGTGATCAAATACCTTCCCCAGTCGCTGAGGCGAAAATATTGCCAATTCACAGGTAAGTTTTATAAGGATGCAGCATGCACTCAGGAGATTACCAGGTTCTCTCAAGCCACAGAAGATCCGACAGAGGGCTATCAAGTATATATAGGATATGTACTGACATCAGACATTCCTTTCAAGGGTATCAAGCCGGCAGCAACCTACAATGCCTCTACTTGGGCTAATGCTACATGGTATGAACTGACCGACGAGGGCAGTACGCAGACTGACGGTCTGAAACTCAAATATGATGGCACGAACTTCAAGAACAATGGTGCCGACGGCGTTTACGACAAGACTGCCGAGTTTGCCTTCATTGGCGACCCATACGAACTGCGCGTGGTGTATCGTAACGCAACCTCTGGTGCTTCTCCATTCTATGTCGGTGCAGCAGGAACGTCTCCTGCCACAGGCACATTGCTGACTGCCAGCACAACTGACTCAGAAGGCTACAAGTGGGAACTGCCATACGAAACCACAGCAGGCAGTTTCCTGTTGAAAAAATATAAGGACGATGGTTATTGGTACTGGGATGCAGGACATCCAAGTCCTGTTGCCATATCTTACAGCACAAAGGCACACACCTATAACGTAGCTACCGCCAATGCCCAGACCGTAACCATCAATGTCAGCAATCTTGGATATGCCGATGATGATTACATCTTGGTTACAGCTGGTGGAACAAATGCAGACCAGGTGACCGTAACCAGCGAAAAGATATATGTGCAAAAGGATGGCACAGCCTCCTTTACTGCTGCCATCAAGGGCAGGGGAGACAGCAACAAGACGTTCACGCTGTCCGTTCAGAAGTACAACCAGAGTAACGTTGCCCAAGGAACGGCCGCAGTCATTACCATCAATCAGAATAATGGAACCTTCACCGCCAATACAGTAGAATACAGCACTGTAGGTTCCACTCGCGTGAAGGTGATGACTCTGCCCACACGCAGCTTCACCTATAACATTGTGGACAAGTCGGGACGCATCGCAGTGAAAGCCAGCGTCAACCAGACTATCTTCTCGCCGCTGTCACTCGCCAGCATCCCAAGCATCATCGTCAGCCCATTCCTGTCTGGTGAGACAGTGACGTTTTATCGTACATTTGATAACGGCTCAGGCGATGGCACTGGTACGAGTCGTGCTCACTTGAGTAATGCCATTACGGAACTAACGGCAGGCAATGCCGCTACCAGTACTGACGTATATGTCAAGTACACTACGACGGCTCTTAATTCGAGACCTATCAATCTGAGCGAAGACCAGGAACTGAATGTCAGGCTCAACGGATATTATGTTTACTACGACAAGACGGCACATGCACTCAAGACAAACGCAAGTCCCACATCGGCCGAACTGAGTTCTTCGGAATATCTCTGGAAACTGCGAAACAGAGATCCCTATGCCATGCTGATTGACAATATAGGAGCAAGGGAAGATCTTAATGTTAACGGGCAGTCGGAGTCTGTCACGGTATATGATGACAGCAGTGTAGGAACTTCCCAGAGCAGACAAAAAGGAGCTTGGATGGTAATGGCTGCAAGTTTGGGTGATGCCGTTGGTTTTGATTTCTCTACTGACAGGTCCAATGCCCAGCGTTTTGTTGCAAAGAGCAGCCTTCAGACTGGTGTCTATGAGCTGATGGTGGCTGATGGCGGCACCGTGGATGCCTCCACTACCTACTATAATATTGGCTGCCCTGAGGTTAATACGGTGAAGATATACAACAATACGACGTATGCTCACGGCCATGAAGTACTGAGGTTCGTGCTGAACCAGAATATCAATTATGTTTACCATCTGATAGATAAAGCCAAGCATGAACTGCTGACAGCCAGCAGTAAGAACCCAGAACTCGCCTTGCCTGCTGAGTATCAGAGTCCGTTGGTGGAGACATATCATTTCTATGACCAGGACAACATCACAGAGAGTGATGGCGAATACACGGTGAATACTCCTGCTACGGAGTTGTCATCTCTGATAGGTCTGTTAGCCACCGCCACAGCACCATCATCCAGTAATGCAGCATCCTATGATGATGCGGATGCTGATCATAAGCATGCTGATGCTGTTTCTACTGATGACATCAACGAGAAAGCCAAGAAACTGACAGTAACAGGCAATCACTATTACAAGATAGGTGACGACTATTATGTTGTCAATGTAACCAAAGCCTGCTACTATGACATCTACGTTACCTATGACGAGAACGACATTGTGAACTTCAACAAGGGTCAATACATGCTGAAGTTCCTCGAACCGTTTGCTGACGGCTATCATCTGGAGGACGGTAATGATAAGCTGACCGCGAATAAAATACAGGCAGTCTATCCTTACTGTAACGGTGATGGCAACATGAACGTCTATGGTAGTGCCATGCAGAGTGAGCAGTTTAACGGTGGTGCAAGTACCCGTCCTCGTTGGGTGTGGTATTTTGTAAGTGATAAGAAGGATCCATACCATGTGAGCATACGCTCCAAGAGTACCATCGCGTATAATGGTATTAACAATAATACCTATCTGACAACCTACGCCGTGCATTTCAATCAGGATGCCGATCCTAATACCATGCATGTTGTGACGGGTGGAACCTTGCCTGGCATAGCATCTGAGGAACCCACGGAATACATGGTGCTGGGAACCAAAAGGAACTACAAGTTGTTGACGACAAATGAAATCAACGACGGCACGACGACAGAGCGCCGCATGGTGACCTCCCTGGAGCAGTATTGGAAGACATACAACATGCTTAAGCTCGCTGTGCTGGGCATAAACAAGAATACCGATGCATACAGCGAGGACGCCACCACATGGGTAGTGCCCGACAGCCTGAGAACAGAACTTGAGACAAAACTGGATAATAGGGGCGTTGGCACTGGCAAGTGGCACAGTTATCGTGCTTATGCCAATGCGACACGTTGGAACGGTTACAACGATAAGTCTGATGGTTCAGGAAAGAAAGTTGTGGAGAATATAGAACACTGGTTCCAGACCTTCGACATGGGCAACGGCACCTTCGATATTGAGAGTGCCGACATACCGCCTGTGCTCGTGCTGCTCGACCGTCATGGATGGGAGATTATGCGTCGCCCATTGCCAAACACCACCACCTATCCTGAGGGTGAGGAACTGAAAGGACTGCGAGAGTTTGACAGTCCGTTGGTTGACAAATACTATTTCTACTCCAATGCTTCCAAGGCATCCGGTTGTCATAAATACTTAATGCGCCTGAAGGATGGTGCAGAGCGCGACCAAATCAAGGTCAACGGCGTACGCTATAGCTCTTCATCACTGGCCGACCTGCCTCCTATAACAGCCACAGGTGTTCTTAGCGGCGGGGCTATTCAGGACTTCTACGTTATATACACCGTGAAAGAAGAGTATGAAAAGAACTACGATTATACTCTGGATTATACGGAGGTCAAAGATGCCAACGACAAAGTCACCGGCTATAACATAAATTCCGAAACGGGAATATCACAGCCTTATCTCGTTTTGCAGAACGGTCGTTTCTACAAGACAGAAAATTCAGCCAGCCCAAACACAAGTTATATCTCCAAGCCTATCAATGAGCAAACCAATCCTGAAGGTGGTAATGTTTATGACCTGATTGTCAGTCCGAAGAACCACGGTGGTAATAATGATAACATCATTGACGGCAGTGGTAACTTCTTAGGCAACAACTTCTGGTATGTCAAGCCTAATATTAACATTGACGAGGAGATGGGTATCGTATGGGGAACTGCATTATCGGGTACTGGTGAGCCTCTGTCGAAAGCAGGCACTCAGGTAACCTATAAGGACAAGAGCGGTTTCGACCCCTACAACATACAACTTCAACTCGTAAATAAAAACGATGGAACCCCTGATGGCAGATACCTGACTACTCACATGACTTCTGCCCATTTGGAAGAAGGTATCCTGAAAGGAGACTATGAAAATGGCGGCACAAAGATGATTACGCTGGAACCAGCAGGTACGGCCACGGTTGCCGCCGGCACGAGCGAGGGCTACGACCATACGGACATGAGGATTACCAACCAGACCTTCATGGCTGTCTCTGATGCCAACGGCAACATGCAGCTGATGCCACGCTTCGACCATACGCAACGTGTGGATCTTGAGCGTGTCACTCCTTGGGAGACAAAGTTGAAAGACCCAGTAGATCATGCTGTAGCAAGTCTTGACAACAATGCCTCGCAAGGTTCGCAAACCACATTCTTCGTACGCCCACAACGCTTCCACTATCATATTATTGACAATAATGGTCGCGAAGCCCTCAGCTATAAGAGACCTGCAGACGCCTATCCTGCCATCACCGAGCATTTCAGGAGTCCGCTGGCCAAGGACTTTACATATTACACTGGATTGGCAGAATATAATTCTCCAGAAGAAAGCAGCGTACAAGAGTGGGGACCGGCAGCGGCTGACTTCAAGAAGACGTTGACGGAGGAATCACTGCTGGCAGATGCGATAAAGCTTTTACCTAATAGTGGCACCTATTATTACAGGATAGGCACGAGAGGTGTCTTTACATATAAGAAAGTTGTTGTTACCAAGGGGCTGTCAGAAAAGCAAATCACTGGTTCACTTGCTGCAGCGAATCTTGATGATGTTGACAACGATGTATATGTCCGCTATGCCTATGATAAAGAATCCGACCTTGATGGCGACGAAATCCTCTATGGTAAATGGTTTACCGTCAAGTTGGCAGGGAAAGACTTGCAGGCAGACGGCACCATCGTCGTGTCTGAAGGTGCAGGCACGGGCGTTAATCTATATGCCGATTCTGATACTCCCACAAGCACAAGGCCTGCCACCATCGACGCAGGTGCCAAGAAGTGGCAGTGGAAGTTCCTGCGCGCACCTACCGACCCTTCTTCTGACTATTATGTAGAGCCTGATCCGTATGCTATTCAGATATTTAATCGTGAGGCCAATTACACTGCGGATCCATCAGTGGAGCCAAGTCCAATGGCTGTACCTATCAAGATACCTAATGCCAACGATGGTGCAGACCGTTATGCCCTGCTCAATCATTCCAGCGGTGGCTATGCCTTGGCTGTAGCGAAAGAATACGACAGAAACTACAATTATATCTTCCTCAACGGTGCTGACATGACAGCTCCGAATGCAGGAACGCCGCAGGCTGCCACGACAGCAGTGGAAACGGACTTTAACTACAAGGCTGGCACTCTTACTACAGGGGCACAAGTGCTTGTAGAAAGTGATGTGGTACACAACTTTACCTATAACGTCATCACTAATGCCAACAAACTTGCCATTACGGCAAATCAGAATAACGAAGAAGCAGGATCTCACAATTACGCCCCTTATCTGCCAGATAGTGTCCAAACGCCTCTGCTTAATACGGACGACTATCTGTATTACGGTTTTGCGGCAAACCCAGGAGATGATATTTATTATGTGACTCCGCAAACAATTCTACACACCCTCTACGGTCTTTATGACGACGTAGTCTATGTACGCTACAATGCCTATAACATGGACAATACATCGTTTAAGGTGCCGAATAAGAAAACTATTGATGGCGGTCATGTGGCGCGTGATCCTAATTCCGTTGACGTGTCAATGAATATCGATGGCGGCTTGCCATACAACATCGTGTGGTATAACGACAGCATGATGCAGTCAACTGACAACTTAGCTGTCAGCTATGCTGGTAGTCATGCACTTTCTGGCAGCCCTGCACATGTGTGGTACTTCACCGGGAATGACCCATACGCTCTCAAAATACAGCACAAAGGCGGCAAATACCTGAATGGTACCAGTACACTGGCGGATGAGGCCGATGCTCCTACCTTCATGCTGCTGCAAAAGGCCGGCTATGACTATGGCATACTGCAGTTAACCGGTACTACGGGTGCTAACGCAGGCAAGAAACTTACAGGCTATGGCGGTGCGCTGACGGCAGATGCCAACACCGATCCTACAAAGTTTGTCATCTTCGGTCTGTCCATCCACCACCTTATATATCATCTGGTGATTGCCAAAACTTGTCCTGACAAGACTGATCCTCAGGCAGGTGAATATGTGGATATACCTTATAGGGAGACAATATCCGGCGATTTAGGTACTAAGAGAATATTTGGCACCACACAGCGTGACCTGACAGCGGTAAACGATGGTGAGGGTACCCACTATGCTGGTGAGAAATATCAGTTAGGCTCAACCTTGGAGTGGAACGGTGAACAGCACACTTACAGCTACGATGCTGGTACGGTAAGTATCGGTGACGATTTGATATTGCCCAACATCTTCTATCGTCCTAACTGCTTGTTCGATTTCTATGTCGAAGGTATCTACCAGCATTTTACTGAAGAAAATGCTAATGAAGGTAAGCCTTATGCAGATATGGAAAGCAAGTATAAGGGTCTGAAACTTACCAAACTGATGTCTGATGAAGAGCTAATCGACCAGACCGTGGTAATAAATGTTGTCTATAAGTTCGATGCCGGTTTGTCAACAAACTCAGGTTTGGATTTCGTGACGAGTGTTGACCAGAACCTGTGGTACACCTTCGAAACCACTGATGCCACACCGCAGTTGGCTCACTACACCTTTGTTCGAGGAATGAGAGCCGAGAGCGGACGTGAGTTGCACTACACCAACGACTATCTGTGGACACCAGTGGGTGACCCATACGGATTTAGGTCGTATAACCGCTATATATATAAGAATAACGGAGAGACAACAAGTGTATTGACAACAGACAATATCGCTGACGGACAAGAAGTAAAGATGGGTGTGATTGCTGAAAATGGCAACAGAGATATCTACGAGCTGTTACCAGGTGCAACACCTGGCAGCGGTTCCTTCCGTGTACACCCATTGCTGAATACAGACAATACAATCTTCCTCAGCATAGTAGAATCAGGTGATCCTCCACATATTGGAAAAATGATACTCAGTGACGAAACACCAATAAAGGAGTGGATCTATGGCCTTGGCTTAGACTTGCTGACTCCTTACTATCAGGGTGCCGGCAATGTGGGCGGACTGACGCCAGCGGGCAAGACAGCTTACGAAACAGCTCAAACCACGTATGCAGATGATCCTTTCGGACTCATTCTTGAATTGCAGAATATTTGTTACGACGATGCAAACATAGTGCAATATTCTCCGGGCTACTATCGTCTGCGCTCACAAACAGGTGCGTCAAGTCTCAGTCCTGTACGTTATGCCAGCGGCTATCTGCATGACATAGAGAAGACGGCCGGCACAGGTGATACGCCTATTCCTATGCACTTCTATAGCAGAGTCGGCACCAGCACGACCTTCGGCGAAGGAGGACTTGGCTCTGGTTTCACGGAAACTAATGCTACACGAGGAGAAATTCCTGTTCCTGCAACAGAGTCTGATGCTTCGGCCATCTTCCTGTTCACAGGAACAAAAGATGCCGCTACCATGCAGACCCAAGGCCTTTATGTCAAGGGCGAACAGACGAATCCTGATGGTGGCTATGCCGTGATGACGGAAAATGCGGCTTCTGCCACAAGTTTCAATGTTGCTGACATCGGTGGTGCCGTAGTCTTAATATATAACGATACTGACGACAAAAGACATTACATTAACTATAATCAGGGTGACGCCAACCATAAATACGATTTGCAGTATTATGAGAATGCACCCGTAGATGGTAGTAAGTGGTGTATGGAACCTGCTAAATCAATGTCAATAGCGACTAACAATGGTGGTGACGGTTATTACTACAGCACGTTCTACGCTCCATTTGACGTACTCCTGCCTGCTGATAATGGTAACAAGACGTATAATGCATACGTCTGCAAGACATGGGATGACGCAGGGCTAAATCCGTCTCTCGTCCCTGCCGTTACTGCTGTTGACACTACATACGCAGAGGGTAAGTTCGTGCCTGCCGGTACACCTGTCATCATACGCACTTCAGATGAAACGAATAGTGTGACGTTGTCCCTGCCTTCTACTTCACCGACGGCATCGACAATTACCACTGACCTTACAGGTTCATATCTGGAGAAATTACTGCCTCTTGACACTTCACACGATGCATATACCTTAGGTTTGTATTTCGTCAGCAATGCAACAATAGACCGTTCTACGGGTGTCGTAACAGCACCATTGGTTGAATCGGCAACCACAGGTGTGGGATTCTATATCAACGCTACACCAAACAAGGAATACAATTCGCTGCAATCAATGTGGCAGAGAAACAACCGCTACGTGCTTCACAACAAGATATATTACCGTGGTACAGGCGGTGTCGGTGGAGGAGCGAAAGCAGCACAGTTTGTTCCGGTGAATTTCGACTTCGAGGACGAGCCTATCGTTGAGATCGATCCAGAGGAAGGTGCAATGACAAGCACCGGCAGTACGGTCAAGACAGAACTGCAGGGAGTCTATGACATGATGGGCCGCAAGGTGATTGCTGCAGAAGAGATGAGCGACAACCAGTGGCGCCAGCGCCTGAGTCCGGGACTCTACATCGTCAACGGCAGGAAGATGCACATCAACGGTAAGTGATTTTTGTAGTAAATAAGTGGTATAAAGGAAAATTAGGTAAATGTTAAGACAGATCTTCAGCGATGAAGGTCTGTCTTTTTTTGCACCCTAATGTCGGCAGTCTGTAACAATTTGAAAATCAGTGTCTGACGAAGGGCGTTGTAAAAGCTATCATATTACGCGGTAAAAGCTATCACTTTACGTTGTAAAAGCTATCATATTACACTGTAAAAGCTATGCTATTACAATGCCGCATGAAAATGTCAGTTATCAGTCACGCTATGAAGCAATATGACAGAGGTGAAAATGTCTATTTTCGTAAATCGATTCTAAAATCTCTAAAAATATGACGTTTGATGAAAAAAATCACAGGGAAAATAGCCGTAGAATGAAAAAAAAAGCGTAACTTTGCGTAAATTTAATAAAAACGATTAACTCAGTAAAATAAAGAAAACGACAAACTCAATATGCACAAAAAGAATTTTCAGCAAAAACTCTTTACCGCAACACTCACACTGTTGGTATTACTGCTTGCCTCATGTGGCAAAAACCGTTTCCATATAGAAGGTACCATAACCGATGC
>JAEEGF010473148.1_pt1 | contig 26765 bp, 14 predicted proteins | sample 9134171 | NCBI WGS metagenome assembly JAEEGF01 (sample SAMN16246542, study PRJNA631951) | gut metagenome | biome: gut microbiome; feature: rumen; material: AP-attached | host: Bos | place: Iran: Karaj | collected 2018-10 | reverse complement strand
GGGGTTTGTCATATTCAGAACTGAATCTTCATAAGGAAGCTTGCAATCTTGTTCCAGTAATTGGTGGGATCCTTAGCCACACCCTCGATGTGTCCGGCGCCAAGAATCATGCAGAACTGCTTGGGGCAGGTAGCTGCTTCATAGAGTCTTGAGCACATGTGAGGATCGATGAAGGTATCGTTGTCACCATGCATGAAAAGTGTCGGTGTCTTACTTATCTGAACCGCATCAATGGGGCGAACCTTGTTGATATCGTAGCCTGCTCTGATAAGGATCAGGATTCTTGCCAGACCCAGTGCGATGGGAACAGGAACGAAGGAGCCCTTGAAGCTCTTGTAGGTATCGGCAAACTGCTCACGAAGCACTGAGTAGGCACTGTCTGCGATGGCACCCTTCACATTTTCGGGAAGGGCCTCCCCTGTAGTCATCAGGGTTGTGGCAGCTCCCATGCTCATGCCGTGAAGAATGATCTTGGCCTCGGGATCTCTTTTGATGATCCAGTAGATCCACTCCAGGATATCAAGCCTGTCGTCGTAGCCATAGCCGATGTACTTGCCCTCGCTCTTACCAAAGCCTCTAAGGTCAGGAAGCAGGCAGTTGATACCCTTTTCAAGATAGTGCTCTGCGTAAACGCCGTTGGCCTCGTGGTTATCCCAGATTCCGTGGATAAGGATCACATATCTGTGGCTCTCATCCTTGGCGGGAATGTAGGAAGCATGAAGCTTGAGCTGATCAATGCTGTCAATGTACATGTCCTGTCTGCGCTCGTGATTTCTGACAAAGCGGCGGCCCTTGGTGATCTCAGGGGCTAAATCCCTTACGTCGTCTTCATCGGTGTGCTGCTTGGGGACTGTTGAAATCTGATATATGTAATTTCCGAAGGCATATGCTCCGCCAAAAAGGGCGGTAAAAATGCCAAGTCCTAAAAATGTATTTTTCTTACTCATCTTTGCTCCTAACAATATGTAATAAACTGTTTCGACTATATCCTATAATACCATTATTTGGGATTTTTATCGAAATATTTAGATTATGTTTATGGAATTTATAACAATAATGAGATTTGTAATCAGCGGTAAATTCCAATTTGCGAAAAGAATGGCAAAAAATGACGATATTATAGCATATATTGAGAAGATATATGTACGAAAATGCTAAATAATAAAATTATCGCATTGTGCGTTGGGGATAATGCACAATAACAAACAATAAATTAGGAGGGAAAGGCGAACTATGTACAAAAAGTTTACGGGGATCATGTCCCTTGCAATGGCCGGAATGCTTGCTGCAAGCTCTTTTGCACCTGCTTCCACTGCTATGGCAGCGGACGAAGAAGTAGTACTACTGGAAGAAGCCGGGGATGTTGCGGAAGAAGCAACTCTTGAGGAAGCTTCCGAAGAAGAATTATTGCTTGAAGATGAAGCGGGAGAGGCTTCATCTGAAGAAGAAACAGTAGAGATAACTCCTGAGAACCCTGAAGAGGAAAATGAGGAAGTAGAGAATACTCTCGAATTCAGAAACAGATGGGATAGCAGTGATAAATGTGGAAATAAGATCACATTTGCAAAACAGTATCAGGAATATGTATATGAATTTTCAGAGGCATTCCAGGCTGAAGATTGCAACGAAGTGGTAGTTGCTGTTGCGAATCAGACCCACAATGTGTGCTTCAAGCTATACAATTCAGATATGACTGAGAAGCAGGCCAGTTATACTAACGTGGGAAAAACAGAATATGAAGTAGTACCTACTTACAGCGGCGATGATATTAAGTATCTCGGCATTATGTCTATGGTCGAGGACGTAGATGCATATCCTCAGAGCATCATTATTAAAGATATCAAGGCTGATGTAACTGCGACATCAGGAAATAAAGAAAATGAGCAGGTAATCTCTTACGGTCCCGAGAGCATGAAGTTTAAGAACAGATGGACAGGAGAAGAGGTTGAGGGCAACACTCTTTCTTTCGTAGAGGATTGGAATGAGTATTGGTTCCACTTAAACAGAGGCTTCAAGGCTGAGAAGGTTAAATCCATCACAGTTAAGACCAAGGATCAGAGCGCTTCTCTTGCATTCAAGATTTATGATGCAGACGGCAAAGAGCTTGAGCCTTTCTATGGAAAGAACGGATATAATGAATACACAGTAGTTCCTACAACAACAGGAACATTTACTGATTTTGCTTTTATGGCAGATCAGAACAACAAGGAATATCCTGTTAAAGTTACAGTTGAGAGCGTTGTTATTGTTGAAGATACTTCAACGGATGAGGAAGAAGAGCCTTCTGACGATGAAGTTGAGTATGACATCGTTAACCTCCGCGACGCAGTTGGCAGTGTTATGGGCGATGACTTCATCATCGGTACAGCCATCAGCTACATGGAGTTCGCTGACGAGAAGGAGATGGCTCTTGTAACCAAGCACTTCAATGGCTGCACACTTGGAAACGAGCTCAAGCCCGATTCCATGATCAGCAAGACAGAACTCACAACTTATGAGCTTGACGGTGAAGAAGTACAGTTCCCTGTACTTAACTTCTCAACACCTGACAGATATCTTGATTTCTTCATGGATTGGAACGAGAAGCATCCTGAGAAGTTCATCAAGATCAGAGGTCACGTTCTTTTATGGCATGCTCAGACTCCCGAGATCATCTTCCATGAGGATTTCGATACCAGCAAGCCCTATGTAACACCTGAGGTTATGAACAAGCGTCTCGAGGTATACATCAGAGAGGTTGCCAAGCACTACGTATCAGAAGACAGCAAATACAAGGATCTCTTCTATGGATGGGACGTTGTTAACGAAGCAATCAGCGATGGAACAGGTTCCTACAGAACTCTTGCAGATCAGCCTGCATCATCATGGTGGGGACTGTATCAGAGCCCTGAGTTCATCCAGAACGCATTCGTATATGCAAACAAGTATTATCCTTCAAACATTGCTCTTTTCTACAATGATTACAATGACACAAGCACAAACAAGGTTAACGGAATCTGCAAGCTCCTTGAGACTGTAAAGGCAACACCCGGAGCAAGAATCGACGGCTTCGGAATGCAGGGCCACTATCAGATAGCCAATAACGATCCTTCAATGGATGCTTTCAAAAAAGCAGCTACAAGATATGCTCAGATCGTTGATCAGGTTCAGGTAACAGAGCTTGACTTCAAGGGCAGCAAGAACTCAAAAGATGAAAGACTTGCTCAGAGATACAAAGATCTCTATGACACAATCAGAAGACTTAGAAACGAAGGTGTAAACATCACCGGTATGACAATCTGGGGTGTAGTTGACAAGCATTCATGGCTTCAGAACTCCAACTCAGTTGGCGGCGCTGCTTCAGGAAAAGTAAGACAGTATCCTCTTCTTTTCAATGATCACTACAAGGCTAAGAATGCATTCTGGGCACTTGTTGATGGCGGCGAGCTTATGCCTGAGATCAGAACAGTAACTCTTGTACAGCTTACAAATGATGATTTCTCAGCAGGTGAGAGCTACAGCTTCAAGACAGAAAAAGGCAAGGTAAACTTCGTTCCCATGTGGGAAGAGGGCGGTCTTGCAGTTAAGGTATCCGTAGAGGATGCAACAGTAGAAGATACAGATAAGATCGTTTTCTATGCAACAGATGGATCCATCAAGAAGAATGAAGTAACAAGAGCTGAAGCAACAGCTACAGATAAGGGCTATGAGGCAGTTCTTAAGATCGCAGTTGATGCAGAGAAACTTTCACTTAACGCAGTTAAGCTTGACCTGGTAGTAAATGATGGCGAGCAGGAATTCGCTTTCGGCGATACACAGCTTAAGCAGAGCGAGAGAACAGATTACTATGCAGAGACAGTTCTCAGCCCTGTTCTTGCAGTAAATAAGGGAACAGTAGAAGTTAATGCCAAGGATCTCAGCGCAGCCTGGGACAATGCAGCTCCTTTCGCCCTGGCAATCAACGGCGGCGCAGAGGCTAAGGCTACAGCCAAGGTTCTTTGGGATGACGAGAACCTCTATGTACTTGCAGAGGTTAAGGATAGCGTTCTTAACAAGGATTCCTCCGATGACTATCAGCAGGATTCAATTGAAGTATTCATTGATGAGAACAATGCCAAGGCTTCTGCTTATGAAGAAGATGACAAGCAGTACAGAATCAACTATGAGAACAAGCAGAGCTTCAACGGCACAAAGTGCACAGCAGAGAACGTCACATCAGATACATTTATCACAGAGGATGGCTACAGAGTAGTAGCAGCCTTCAAGTGGACAGATATCACACCTGAAGCAGGCAAATATGTTGGTTTCGATGTTCAGGTTAACGACGCTGACAACAGCGGAAAGAGAACAGGAACTCTCAACTGGGCAGATGGTTCAGGAAACGGCTGGAGCTCACCTTCAGTATTCGGAACAATCATTCTTTCAGACGAAGGTGCTGCAGCAGAGGATGAGGGCGAGTTCTACAAGAAGTGGGGCAGCACATACTTCAGACACGCTGACGGAACCAACCATGTTGGACTTCTTACCTTCAAGGGCCAGACATTCTTCTTCAACGAGAAGGGTCATATGGTAAAGAATACCTTCGTTACCATCGGCGCAGACGAGTTCTACTTCGGAAGTGACGGAGCTATGGTAACCGGCGTGTTCTCAAAGTGGGGCAACACATACTTTGCAGATGCAGCAAAGAAGGGTGCTATCCAGAAGGATATAATCGTTAAGATCGGCGATGACTTCTTCTACTTCGATAAGAACGGCATCAAGGTAGCTAAGAAGCTCGTTGAGTACAAGGGTGACATCTTCTACTTCGACAAAGACGGCAAGATGGTATTCGGCAAGTCAGTTAAGTGGAATTCACACACATACTTCTTCGATACAGTAACAGGTAAGGCTGTTATCAACGACTTCAGATGGGTTGATGGAGACAAGTTCTACTTCGGCGCAGACGGAAGAGCAGTTACAGGCATCTTCACAGTTGGAGCTGACAAGTATGCAGCAGGCAGCACAGGTAAGATGTACATCGACACTGTTAAGAAGATCAAAGGTATGTACTATCTCTTCGATGCTGAAGGAAAGGTAATCCAGGAGAGCAAGAAAAAGATCAAGAAATAATAATTAGTTTTTTAGAGGCTCCGCATAATGCGGGGCCTCGTTTTAGTTTTATGAAACCCCGCAAATATGGTATACTCTTCGTTGAAATACTACAGATGGAGATCATAAATGGGTTTTAATTCCTTTACATTTATATTGCTGTTCCTTCCGGGGCTCCTTATCGGATGGTATCTGCTAAACAGATTTGAAAAATATGCAGTGGCAGACATTTTCTTATGTCTCATGTCACTGTATTTCTATTACTCTTTTGGTGCTTCTTTCCTGGTTATCCTGCTGGTCAGCCTGGCGGGGAACTACCTGTTGAGCTTTTTGATGGATAAGCTCCCGGCCAAAAAGCCTCTTATGGCAGTGGGAGTCATCTTTAATCTGGCACTTTTATTCTATTTCAAATACCTTGGATTTTTCGTTGAAAACATCAATGCCATCACCGGTGGAAGCCTTACCGCAAGGCAGATACTGATGCCCATAGGAATCAGCTTTTTTACCTTCGGACAGATTTCCTTTATTGTGGACAGAGCTATGGGAAGGGCGCCCCATTACGGTCTTATCAAATATGTGATGTACACCGTCTATTTTCCCAAGCTGATCCAGGGCCCCATCGCCTTCCATGAGGAGATGATAAGCCAGTTTGAGGATAAGAGCCTTCGCTCCTTCAATCCCGACAATTTCGCGAGAGGCCTTATGTCCTTTATTATCGGTCTTGGAAAAAAGGTAATTCTGGCGGACACTCTGTCCAAGGTTGTGGTCTACGGTTTCCACTACACCTACTACATGGACACCATCACAGGAATACTGGTGATGCTGGCTTATACCTTCCAGATCTACCTTGATTTCTCCGGCTACTGCGATATGGCAAGCGGCGTCAGTCTTATGCTGAACTACAAGCTTCCCGTGAACTTCAACTCGCCCTACAAGGCAGCTACACCTAAGGAACTGTGGCAGCGCTGGCATATGACCCTCTCAAGATTTTTTATCAAATATGTTTATATACCTCTGGGCGGAAGCCGCAAGGGCAAGCTCCGCACCATGATAAATGTCCTTATCGTCTTTGTGCTGTCAGGCCTCTGGCACGGCGCAGGCTGGACCTACATCTGCTGGGGCCTTATGCAGGGGCTTCTGGTGGTATGGGACAACCTAGGAATTGTGGGCGTCAAGGATAAAGAGGGCAACAGGAAGGGCAAGTTCCTCTTTAGGAGTGAGCCCCTTATCTGGATTCCCCACGCTTTGGGCAATGCCCTCACCTTCATTATGTTCGTGATATCCCTGATATTCTTCGGATCCCAGAACATGACCTATGCGATCCAGATGTTTAAGCAGCTTTTCTTCTTCACCTATCCCGGATTCCTGTATAAGACCGCGGAGAATCTTAAGATACCGGAGAACTACCTGCCAAGGCAGCTCTTTACCCAGCTTAATATGGGGGACAACCTTCAGACACTTATATACGTGACAACCTTTATTATCCTTCTTCTTGTAAGCGGCTTTGTTATGACAAGAAAGAATACACAGGAGATCATCGAGGAGACCAAGTTCGATACCAGAACAGTTGCAGGCCTTGCCATCATCTTCATCTGGTCCTTCATATCCCTGTCCAACGTTAGTACCTTTATCTATTTCCAGTTTTAAGGAAGACCTGAACTACTGATGAATAAACAAGAAAAAAAGACAACTTCAACTTCATTTATAAAAAGACTCCTTTTGATAATCCTGGCCCTTATGGTGCTGGTGGCAGGGACCGTCTATGTTTTTGACCCCTTCTATCACTACCACAAGCCCTGGCTTGGACTGAAGGCGGTTCTCAACGACAAGGAGTACCAGTGTATCGGTACGCTACGGAACTTCGACTACGACTCACTGCTGGTGGGCTCCTCCGTTATGGAGAACAATGACAACTCCTGGTATGACAACGCCTACGGAATAAAGTCCATCAAGGCAATCAGGAGCTACGGAGCCACAGCGGATCTGTGTTACCTTCTGGATGCGGCCTATGAGAGTCATGAGATCAAGTATGTTTTTTACAATATCGATCCCTCATCCCTTTCGGCATCATCAGTTCCCACCTATGAATCCACAGGCTGCCCCATGTATCTGTATGATAAGAACCCCTTCAACGACGTGAAGTATCTCTTTAATAAGGACGTGCTTTTCGAGAAGATACCTTATCTGCTAGCCAATTCTTTTATCGGAGATTACAACGAGAACCTGTCCTACAACTGGGCAAAATGGAAGAACTTCGCACCGGAGCTGGCTCTGGGGCTCTACAACAGAGCTAAGGAGGTAACGCCCATGATGGATAAGACCGCTTATCAGGCGGAGCTTGATGCCAACATCGCTCTTTTGACAAGTCAGGTGGCAGCTCACCCCGAGACACAGTTTATTTTCTTTTATCCGACATATTCCATGCTCTGGTGGGACGGAATAGTAAGAAGCGGGGAGAGAGATGCTTATATCTACAATGAAAAGCAGATGACCAGGGCTCTTCTTGCCTATGACAACGTGCGGATCTTCTGCTTCCAGAACGACAGGGAGATCGCTACGAACCTGAACCTCTATATGGACACCATCCATTTTTCACCGGAGGTCAACAGGCGCATGCTGGATAAGATCATCGCCGGGGAGGATGAGATGACTCTGGATAACTATGAGGAGATTCTGGACGGCGTTTCACAGTTCTCCGATGATGTGGTAACAGAGTACATCATTCCCTATGAGGAGCAGGGACTTCTTCATAATTAACCCTCGGAATCAATTCATTTTCCTAATAGGGGAAAAAGTGGTATCATGTATTGGCAAAAAAAATTCACATTTACATAATAGGAGACTTATAATGATATATAAGACAAAAGGCACCTGCTCAACAGCGATAGATATCGATGTTCAGGACGGAATAATCAAGAGCGTAAGCTTCACAGGAGGCTGCAACGGCAACCTCAAGGGCGTGTCCAAGTTGGTGGAAGGCATGAAGGGCGAGGACGCCATTGCCAAGCTTCGCGGAATCAAGTGCGGCTACAAGGATACTTCCTGCCCGGATCAGCTCTCATACGCCATCGAGCAGGCCATGAATCAGTAACTTTTGTGGAAGAAGGATAAATATAGTGAGTGAGAATACTAAGACCATAGTACTTACCGGCGGTGGAAGTGCAGGACATGTAACTCCCAATATCGCCCTTATTCCGGCTCTCAAGAAGGCTGGCTATGATATTTTCTACATCGGTTCCTACAACGGAATCGAGAAAAAGCTTATAGAGGACTACAATATCCCTTACTTTGGAATTGCAACAGGCAAGCTTCGCAGATACTTTGATCCCAAGAACTTCTCTGATCCCTTCAGAGTTCTCAAGGGATTCACAGAGGCGGTGAAGCTCCTTCGCAAGATTCAGCCCGACGTTGTTTTTTCCAAGGGCGGATTTGTCAGCGTTCCCGTGGTCAGGGCAGCAGGATTTCTCAAGATCCCTTACATTGTCCATGAATCCGATATGACTCCGGGTCTTGCCAACAAACTCAGCATGACAGGAGCCAGGAAGATCTGCTGTAACTTCCCTGAGACATTGACATCTCTTCCCGCAGACAAGGCAGTTCTCACCGGAACCCCAATCAGAGAAGAGCTTGGCATGGGATCAAGAGAGGAAGGCAAGAAGCTCTGCGGCTTTACAGATGACAAGCCTGTGCTCATGGTAATCGGCGGAAGCCTTGGTGCCCAGTCAGTCAATGAGACTGTAAGATACGCGCTTCCAAGACTCCTTCCTGATTTCAACGTGGTTCACATCTGCGGCAAGGAGAAGATGGACAACCTGAAGCTCTCCGTTCCCGGCTACAAGCAGTTCGAATATGTAAAAAATGAGCTCAAGGACATTTTTGCCATGGCAGACATCGTGGTATCAAGAGCCGGAGCCAATTCCATCTGCGAACTTCTGGCACTTAAGAAGCCCAACATCCTTATTCCGCTGTCCACCAAGGCCAGCAGAGGCGACCAGATGCTGAACGCCCGCAGCTTTGAGCAGCAGGGATTCTCACTGGTGATCGACAACGATGATCTTGATGAGGATATCCTGGTGGAGACCATTCAGGATCTGTATGAGAACAGAGAGAAATATATCGAGAACATGAGTAAGAGCAGCCTTCACAGCGCTACCGATACCATTGTTAAGATCATCAACGAAGAGATCCAGTAATTATCATAAGACAAAATAAAGCACCGAGCTTTCTCATAGGAGAAGGCCAGGTGCTTTTTCATTTTTGAATAAATAATAAATCAGGACTTTAAGGCCTTAAGTCTTTCGTGGAAGGCATCCGTCTGCTGATGCTGGATCTCTTTATCCTTGTATAGATTTTTATCCGCCTCTATAAGGGCCTGATCAATGCTTATGGAAGTGTCGGTACATTCATACATTCCCAGGCTGAAGGAAGGGATAAAACTGATATCTTTGGAGTTTTCTATCTTGCTATTCAGTTTTTCCCTGAAATTCTCAGTAAGGGCCCTATCTCTCGTGGCAACTATAAACTCATCACCGCCCCATCTGGAAGCCATGGCGTCTTTGGAAGCTGTAATTTTGGCGAGGGCGTCTGAAAAGGCGATCAGAGTCTTGTCGCCCTCATCATGTCCCAGAATATCGTTGATACTCTTGAAGAAATCGATATCTATCATAATTATGCACAGCGGGTGGGTGTCGTTTACGTTTTTTATCTCCTCTTTAAAATAATCGGAGATCCTGATCCTGTTATTCAGCCTTGTGAGAGCATCGGTATAGATCTTGGAGTCCTGAACATCAACGAAGATCTTCACGACCACGGGGATGATACAGAGCTCGATGGAGGGCAGCCCCATAAGAAAACCGATCAGAAAGCCGCTTAAGGTAAAAAAGATGATGAAAAAGATCTGGGTTCTGTACTTCCTTTTTTCAATCCTGGTCTTGGACCTGTGCATCTTGATGGCTGATATTATGGTGGCCATGATCAGGTAAATATAGTCAAACCAGGTAATTGTAATGATTGCAGGCTTTACAATCAGCGTGTCATGCAGTTCAAAGAGACCCTTGTTCAGAGGTGTAAAGATGAATGCCATGGTGATCAGCAGCGGGATGGAAGTAACAACATACCATTTGACGGCATATTTGCGGCGCTGCCTGGTGTCTGTGGATACATAGATGAACCAGAAATAGCAGGCCCAGGTCATGGAAGCAAATCCCAGCTCAGTGACCAGCGTCACAAACCATCCGGGAAAAGAGGTGTAGAAGGTCGGGAACAGGAATCTTAAGTCTACCAGACCATAAACCATGAAGGAAAAGAGCATGCATCTGAAGGCAAAGGCTTCCCTTTGATCACCTATGGTCTGCTTTGATTTGGTAAAGAAGATGCCAATGGTGACCAGATATACAACTATTATAAGGACCACAAGAATATTTATCTGCATCTCAAGCATAGCTTAATCTCCATGGAGTGATGGACATACTGCGATAGTTTATTATAGCAAATCTTTATCAAAAATCCGTTAACAAAGAAATAAAAATACATTAAGAAATAATTGTTCTTGAAAGATTTTCACAAAGTGGTACAATAGCAAAGTTGCGCGCTCTATTTGCGGGCAGATCAATAATATATTCAGGAGAATAATGAAATGAAAAAGAAGAATGCAATTAAGTGGTTAGGCGTTGCCGGGATTCTGATAGTTGTCTTTGCGCTGGTTTATACAGTATCAGGAAAGACCAAGAACGTTGAAAACACCATAGAAGCTATGCCGGCTGTGACCGAAGCTACTGTTCAGGAGAGCAGGATTCAGTCACTGGTTCTTTCAAATGTAGATGACCTTGAGATCGGTGTTGGCAAGCAGGACACAGGAATCTATGCCAAGGTTGAGCTGGGCGAGGGCGCTGAGCTCACAGCAGAAGATATTGTATTTGTAAGCACTAACCCGGAAGTATGTGAAGTTGTTTTTGACAGAGTAACCCGTGCAAACAGCGTTTACTGCGTTATTAGAGGAGTTACCCCCGGCGAAGCAGAAGTTTATGCCATTACATCAGAGGGAGAGCTTGAAACACCTCACAAAAAGGTAGTAGTTACAGCCAATAACTGATATTATTATAAATGCCTTTGTTCTTGCATAAGAACAGAGGCATTTTAAAGTTTTGAATTAGTGGGGATTGTATGAAGATATTTGTAAGGGATAAGGAATTTTATAAGACTCTGGTGGCCTATGCGCTGCCCATTGCGCTGCAGCAGCTCATAACCGTGGGCGTCAACATGGCGGACAATATCATGCTGGGACAGCTGGGAGAGGCCCCCATGAGCGGAGCCACACTTGCCAATAACTTTATAACCATATTCCAGATCATGTGCATGGGCCTTGGCATGGGAGCCAGCGTCCTGGTCAGCAGGTTCTTTGGTATGAAGGACCGGCTGGGTATGAAGAGGGCTGTGAATATCATGTACAGACTGCTCTTTGTGGTGGCAACCTGCTTTGCTGTGGCAACGGCGGTTTTCCCGGCGCAGATCATGGGACTTTTTACCGAGGAGCAGGATGTCATCCTCCAGGGAACCGGATATCTTCTGATCTCAATCCCCTGCTATTATCTGAACGGCTATGCCGTAACCTCCAGCATTATGCTGCGAAGCGTGGGCAAGGCCAACATTCCTCTTTTATCAAGCTGCTGTTCCTTCTTCATCAATATATTCTTCAACTGGGTATTTATCTTCGGTAAGCTTGGAGCTCCCGAGATGGGCGTCAACGGCGCCGCGCTTGGAACCCTCATCGCCAGAGTTGTGGAATTCTCCATTATCATGGGATTCCTGTTATTTGTGGACAAGAATATCGGCTTCAGGATCAAGGACCTTACTCTTTCCGTAAAAGAGCTCATCGGCGAGTACATCAGAATTTCCATTCCCGTTCTTATATCCGACACCCTGCTGGGCCTTGGAAACAGCGCAGTTGCAGCAGTTATGGGACGCATCGGCTCAACCTTCGTGGCAGCCAACTCCATTACCACAGTGGTAATGAGCCTTGCAACTGTAGTCATCCAGGGTATAAGCCAGGCCAGCTGTACCATCACAGGCATCACTCTGGGAAAAGGGGAAGTGGAAAAAGCCAGAGCCCAGGGCAACACCTTTGCGGCCCTTGGATTTATCATCGGCGGCTTCGGCTGCGTACTTATCCTGGCTATTTCAGACCTGGTGGTGGGAGCTTATAAGATTACTCCCGGGACCGCGGAGCTGGCCAGAGACCTGATGCACGCTGTGGCCATAACCATCTGGTTCCAGGCTGCCAACAGTATCCTCACCAAGGGAACCTTAAGGGGCGGCGGAGACACCAAGTTCCTGATGGTGGCGGACATCATCTTCCTGTGGTTATGCAGTATCCCCCTGGGAGCTCTCACAGGTCTTGTCTATGAGTGGCCAGGCTTCTGGGTTTTCATCATGCTCAGGATCGATCAGTTCATCAAATGCTTTGTCTGCGTTATTAGATTAAGAAGCGGCAAGTGGATCAAACGAATAAAGAATGCCTGATTATAGGGGACTGCGTGGAGGAAGCCCAAAAGGAAGGATAAATGACACTTCATCATTAGTTTATTAATTTCATATTAACAAGATAAAATTAAAATTATATTTCCTCAAAATGCCACATTGTATCCTTAAAATCAGATAAAATAATGTCGTATTTCCGTGCATTTTTGTCTAGGAGGTGGATACATGAGGAAGCTATTTTCGAAGAGTATCAGTTTAATACTGGCGGCATCCATGGCATTCACATCTGTGAATCTCACAGCTATTGCGAAGGAGACTACAGGTGATGAAGTGGAGGTGTTGGCCGCTGAAGAAGAGGAACAGGAACTTAAGGAAACCTTAAGGACTGCTGTTTCAGATGAGAACCATCCCGGGGGCGTCTTTGGTTTTTACCAGACGATCCTTAATGCCAAGGAAGGAGAGGAGCTTGCTGTAAGCGTTGTTCGTCAGGGCAATACCGACGAAGAGGCTTCAGTTCTCTTCAAGGCTGTGGATGTTTCCGCAGAATATAAACAGGACTATACCCTTAGTGTGGAAAAAGGGTTATTCGGAGATAAGGATCTTCCTGCCGCTGATGGCGTAAGACCTCTTATGGAAGAGTACGGAGAAATTGCTACCGAAGAGGATATTGAGGCAGCCATGGAAACTGAGATGCCTCAGGAGGATGCTGCCCTCGAAGAAGAGGAAGCAGACGCTGAGATCGAGATTTCTTCTGAGGAAGAAGATGCTGAGATCTCATTGGAAGAAAACACAGAAAATAGTAAAGCTCCCCCTCAGTATATAGGCGGCAGCAGTTCCCTTGCGGATATTTACTCCCTCCAGACAGGCGAAGATGCACCGGAGCACGACTGGACCGAATATACAGCAGAGGAAGTCGACCAGGAGACTGCCAATACCATGCGCGAAGGCTGGGATGAAAGCAGAGCGAGCCTGGAATCGCTTGAAGGTGTGTCTGTAAGACTGACCTTTGCTCCCGGCGAGTACAAGAAAGATATTAAGATCAAGGTAAAAGACGATTCTAAATCAGAATCGGATGAAGTGGTTCTTTTCGTCCTACAGGATGCGGAAAACGCAGAAATAGGCGATTCTTATAACGGATATCTCAATATTTCCGACAATGATTCCCATGAAGAGCTGGTTTATTCAGTTGTTGAAAAAAATATAATTGTTACCCCGGATCAGGATACTGCCACTGTTACTGTAAGGAGAAACAGCGGTATCGATCAGATGGACTTTGTTTCTGTGGTAACAAAAGGAATTGATGCAGTTCCCGATGTGGATTACATCGCGCTCAATGAGGAACTGTTCTTTGCAGCGGGAATAACCGAGAGAACAGTGGAGGTTCCTGTTATTTCCGAAAGAACAAAAGTCAGCAGTTTCTGGGTAGGAGTGACCAGCGAATATGGTACTGTTACCGAGGATAATGCATGCCTTGTAACAATTCAGCAAATAACCGATGAAGATATTACCCCTGTAGAAAATGCGGAATATCAGGAAGTCTCTGCAGAAGACGCAGAATATTCAGAAGACGATGCAGAGCTTACGGAAGTATCAAATCTTGGCGCAGATAAAGCACCGATATATTCGGTGACAGTATATGAACAGAATAATGACAATTACAGATGGGGAGCAGCCCGTGGTGATGAACCCTATAAGTATTTCCCTAAGAATATTGATATTTCTTCAGCTGATTATGTTCGTATCGATTATGATTGCTATGGCAGTACCAAGGGCGCTTTATACCCGCTTATCAATGCTGACCGTGAAAAGGTAGTAACCATATGGCTTCAGGATGAGAATGGCAAGGATATTAAGACTCCAAGTGCAAAGTGGTACCAGCCCCCTGCCGCCCACCCCGATTCTACCACGGCCGGATATGCTGAGTTTAACAGACTTCCAAATGAGAACTGGGATTACAAGAATGCCAAGATAAGGTTCGGCCTTGTGGGTAAAACCGGTACCAGGAATGAAGATGTTGGAATGAACATCAAAAAAATCACTGTGGGCTACACACAGTATAAACTTCAGATGATTCCTGAGTTTGACCACATGGATCAGTATCAGGAGAAGAAGTATACCACCATTATTTCCTTCGAAAATGGCAGCAAGGTATCATATCCGAAGGTCTACCTTACCAATGGAAACAATAACTATTCAGAAGTAACGGCCCTTTCAGGAGCTGTTTTTGGTGTTTCTAAGGAAGCAAAAGGAGATACAACAAATTCACTGGGAGTATTTGCCAGCGAGGAAACAGTTGAATTCAAGGGCTTTAAACTGAAAAAGCCCGGTGCGAATCGTGACCTTAGTCCTTTGACTGATGCCAAAGAGATTCGTTTGGATAACAATTTCAAAACAAAATATAAGGACTATATATACCCTGATGGCACAATTCAGCTGGTACCTGTTTTTGAACCCAAAAAAGTTACCATTGATTTCAGTAACGAAAATGCAAAAATTTCCGGTCGCGAAGATGCAAAGGGTTGTTACGACGGAATCACATCCGGAGGAGTCCTTACGGCTACGATGCTGGATACCCTGAAGATCACTTCCAAGGCTAACGAGGGTTACGGCGTAACAGGTATGGCACTCCAAAGGAAATATGGATACAATGATAGTTCGCGTCGATGGGGCCGTGATTATAACAATATAGTTTATAAATACGCTGAAGTTGCAAACAACAGCAAGACGGATAACCCTAATCTTCTTGTAGTACCCCTTAACTATGGAGTAAAAGAGACGGGTATGACCGCTGACGGTATAATCAATTTAAGTTATACCAGCCTTAGTGTAGTTATAAACTATGACAACGCTTCTATTACCGTGGCTCCCAGCCCTCAGTCCAAGAATAATGCCAAGAATGGAAGCATTCTCTATGTGGAAGAGTCCATAACCGGAGATAATAATGATACCGGTAAAGTTGTCCAGGGCGGACAAAAAATCAAGATTGAAGGTACATCCATAAACAAGGGATATACCTTTGGAAGTATTCCTGCAGATGGATATCATACCTTCTGGAAGGATGGAACTTTGGACTATGACGACGACGGAATTGTGAATGATGTTAATCCTTTCTATAAGTCATTCCAGAATTCCTACGGTAATTCCTTCAGATATACGACACAGCTGCCCATAAGTAAGATTTACTACAACTTCGTTAAGGGCGTAGACATGAAGGAGGAAGAAGAGCCTGTTCCTATTCGCGGCTGGCTTATTATAAGGGATAAACTGCTTATTTCCGGAACCCAGGTAGAGCAGGGAATCAATAATGTCAATGTATTTTGTGACGGTGCTGAGACAAGAACCAGGAATGGCGGATTTGGCGGACGCAGCGGAGAGGGATATTTTGAACTTAATTCCGACCATTTCTTTGATCTCTTTACCTATGCAGTTACTTTCACAGGAAGCTGTGATTACGGCGATGTGGCGACCATGTCTGTCCAGAATCCCGGAACCAACAAGGATATCATTGTGGAAACCTGGAAGGATGTTAATATTTCTGACGTACTTCTTTTCCAGAGCGTGAAAAAGCAGAATGATACCTATGAGTATGAAAAGATAGATACATCAGCTGCCAAGTCCGGATACTTCTGTGGTCTTTCCGAGGGTGATTATAATTACCGCATACAGATGACTGCTCATCGAAACGGCGTAAACATAACCCGCGGTGAGATGACTTTCTATAATAAGGATGGCACCACAGTTACCATTGATGGAACTCAGGATAAAAATAATGCCGGTATTTTCACCTTTGACTTTAACCCTAAGAGTAAGAGTATCAAGCCCGGGGCAACGGCCAAGGTAACCTTCTATGCAGGATCCACAAGATTCCTTTCAAGGGATGTGGGTATTAGATTACGTGCAGGTCTGGGCGAAATGGAAATCGCAAACTTCCTGGCAGGCGGAGATGCAGGTGTAGTAATAGATATCATTGGCGCCGTGAACACTGCCCTTGATATGGGATGGAAAGGCAATGCAGATAAAGTCAGCGGAAAGAGTGATGTCTACGAAGACGAAGAACAAAATAAGGTAATTAAAGTCGGAATAAGCGGCAACGTTATTACCAAAAAGAGTAAGGATAAATACAATGAAGCCACTAAGGATGCAGCTAAGAAGGCTAAGGAAGTAGGAAAATTAAATTCCAAGATAGCTAAGCTGGAAGGTCAGATTGAGAATGCCACCGGCGAAAGTAAAACGACTCTTCAGGGTGAGCTGGCTTCTGCAAAAATGGACCTTGAAAAAGCCCAAAAGGAAAATAAGGAAGCTAAAGAAAAGCTGGATGAAACCCTTGAGGGTATGACCAAGCCCAAGAAGAACAAGCCGAAGTTCGGCACGAAATTCACCATGGATCTGGGCTTCTCATTCCTTTTGACCTTTGGTTATGATAATGATGTGGAGAAACATTACTTCAAAAACATGATGCTCACTGCAACTTTGGGAGCAGCTTTTGAAGTAACCATGAACTATGCAACACCTATAGGTATTACCATTGGTATCGGACTTAAGCTGGAACTCAATGGCAGTGCTTCATTTGTTGTGGAGCAGAGAGCAGGCTTTGAGGATAATAAGAAGTATCGTTACTATGTAACAAGTGAAGACAAGAAGGGCCTGAATGTTCTTGATTCGGATGGAGACGATCCTAACCGTAGTCTGGATAAATACGGACTCTTCAGCGTTAACCCGGCAATCACGCTGACCCTGTCCGCCGGAGTTGCGGGAGATCTGCTGAAAGTAGCTGTATCAGGAAAGGCCTCCTTAACCATGGTATTCGGCACCAGTCGGGATAGTGCCGGATCCTGTACACTGAGTGCATCTATTAAGATCACAGCACTTATCTTCAGCTTCACGAAGGAACTGGCAAACAAGACCTACAAGCTCTGGGGCGACGATGGCAATGTCAGCAGCCTTGGAGATGTTTACAGCAGACAGATTATGCAGGCCATCAGCGATGCAGGTGACAGCTACCTCTATGAGAGCATCGATGAATTCGAAGCAGAGGATGTAAGTTATCTTGCAGAAGGCACCGACTGGTACGGCGGCGCAGAGGATTCCGACAGTGAATTCAATGCCATCGACGAAGGCGGAGAAGCTGCATATAATGAGAGCCTGCTGGCTGATAAGATAGGAGCAAACCCTGAATTTAACATGGTTTCACTGGGTGAGGGCAGATTTGCAGCAGTATACCTTAATGTGCCTGTTAACAGAGTGAAAGATTCCGACAATGCCAAAGCTGCTTACTACACATATTTTGACGGAAGTCTCTGGAGTGATCCGATAATCCTGGAGGAAGATTATACCCTTGATCAGTATCCACGTATCTATTCACTGGGATCAAAGGGCGCATTTATCGTATGGTCCACCGTAAGCGAAGACTACAGGGATACAGAGGATAAGCTTGAAAGACAGAATGCTCTTGATATTCACGGAGTGTTCGTAAAGCCTGACGGAACTATTTCAGAGAATGTTGAAGAGATCACCAAGACTACCGTTGATCCAAAGGCAGAGGCAACAGGCATTGATATCAGTGACTTTGCGGCAGACAGAGCCTTTGGTGTATTCTCCAATGAAGATAAGATGGTTGTATGCTATGAGAAGCGCCAGTATTCAAAGGGAAGCGATGATACTGCTCAGGTAGGAGATATGATGTATCCTTCCAGCACCATCGTTGCATCAAGAACCTATGATTTTGCCACAAAGAAATGGGCAGAAGGAACCGAGAGTCTTGAGTCTCTTCCGGGCCTTGCAGCTCTGAGAGCTGATGTGGCAAATGAGAGACTTGCTACCTATAATGCCAACGTATATGGACAGAAATTCTTTGATTATCTTCCAAAGGTCCTTCTGATTGAGGACGTTGAAGAACCTTCCGGATATTACAGAGAAGGCGGAAGCAAGACAATGGCAGTTAAGCTCGGTGAGAGTGAGAAGGGCTTCCTTCTTGACAGTGATGCCACATTTATTAAGTCAGGGGATAAGGAACTTGGTGTTGTAGCATACACAGTTGATACAGACGGAGATCTTCTTAATACTACTACTGACAAAGAGCTTTATCTTGCAACCTACGATATGGCAACAGACAGCTTCAGCGAGCCCATCATCCTTACAGGATATGAGGTAAATGCTGATACAGGAGCTTCATATCTTCCTGAAAGCAGCTGTCCGAGATTTGTTTCTACAGACAGCGGATTGTTCCTTACATGGATAAGGAATGAGAACATCCTGGCACTTAACGTATCCAACATACTTGATAATGAGGATGTACTGGTCAAGACAGGAACAGTTGACGAAGTAAGCTACAGATATATAGATAAGGCTGCTCCGGATGATTCAGCAAAAGTAAGCTATCATCCACCTTACAGCCTTGTATCCGGAAGAATAAGCAGTGAATCTGAGGATAAGAATGTTACCGGAGATATCCATGAGTTTGCTGCAGAATCAGACGGAAAGTATATCTATGTATTATGGCCTGAGTCAGCAGATGACAGACCTGAGGAAACTGAGAACGGACTCATAGATATTCAGATGTGGTGCGCTAGATCAGAAGCTATAAAGGATGAAGGCGAAGTCAAGATCATTGACATAACCAAGCCTGTTCAGATCACAAGCGCTTATGATAATAACTATGATGATGTTGCTTTTGGCGTAAAGGATGGAAAGGTCTACGGCCTTGCAAGAAAGATTCCAAGCAGATTCATTACTATTGAAGAAGCAAAAGAGATTCATACGGAAGACTTTGCAGAGGAAACCTTTGTTCCATACGCTATATGGGATGATAAAGAGGCTTATCCTATATCCTTCTTCGTGGATCCAAGCAGCGTAGCAAGGATCAGGAATGCCGGATTCAGCGATGCTGAAGCAGGAAAAGGTGCTAACTTCTCATTCAATATATTAAATGATGGCTTCGATACTCTCGATGGAGCTACTGTATCCGCTAAGGATAGCGAGGGCAATGAGCTTCTTAACGAAGAGGATCGTAAAATAGACGGACTTATCGGCGGAGATACCGCTTCTATAGCCGGTTTCCTGCCGCTGGATCAGTCAGCAAAAGAAGCAAAAGTTACAATCACAGTAACCGAAAAGAGCGGAGAAGTTACCGCATTTATCATCCATGAGGAACTTAAGCAAAATCTCTCCGTTTACAATCTCGCAGTTAACTCTATTGATGAAAGAGGTCTCTACAGAGTAACCGGTGTGGTAGAGAATAACGGTAATGCAACCTCTGAAGCAGGAACCCTTAAGCTCTTTACCAAGGTTAATGAAACCCAGAGAGTTGCCGGCAGAGTAAGCTATCCTGCACTGGAACCCGGAGATTCCTACGATATCGATACCTTAATCAATGTAACGGATGAAGACTTCGTTGTCAGTGTAGATTATGTTGATAACAAAACCGGAGAAATAGTAGCAGAGCCGGATATTGAAACAGCAAGTGCTATGATCACAGAAACTCTGAATCTCTACGCATCCTACAATGTGGATGATGAGACCATAGAGATACCTGTTTACAAAGAAGACTGCGAAGATGAATCAGAAGAATTCATCAAACGAATCGCTTATGCCCAGGAAATGGAATATGTTGAGGCTGTAAAAGGCATAACTGTAGAAGCAGTCAAGGCAGTTACTGACGAAAAAGGAACTGTCACAGGAGAGACGGTCAGCATCGGTAAGGGACTTATTTCTCTGGAAGCCGGGGAAGAAGTAAGTCTTTTGACCGCGATCGAATCCTCAAAGGCAGGAAGATCAGCAGCTGTTGATGATGAAGGTGATGTACTCTTTACTTCAACCGGTACGGAGAATCTCACCTACAGATATGAATTCTCAGGAGATGTAGGTGAATTTGCCGAAGACGGTACATTCGTAGCTACGAAGCCCGGATCAGGCAAGCTGACAGTTTATGTATATCCTGCGGACAGGGAATATAGTGCAGATAACTATATCCGAATGCCCGGTGATAAACTTGACACCAAGTTTGCTTTCTCACAGATGGATGAAGGCGACTATGTCAATACCTTTGATGACTTCCCTGCAGTAGCTATCAAGACTTATGTTCTGGATGTGGAGGTACTGCCTGAGGGCGAAAGAGTTGAAGATGCAGACACCAGCATTTTTGAGGACAAGGGTATCTATTACCGCAAGAGCGGCAAGGCGGAAGTTGCAGTATGCGGAATAAACAAGGAAAAGAAGATCACAAGTATAACTATTCCTGCAACTGTTAAGAAGGACGGAGTAACCTATAAGGTAACAAGAATTGATGCCAATACATTCCATGATTGTGACGATCTTATATCCGTAACCATCGGAAAGAATGTCACCACCATCAGAAGCGAAGCATTTGCAGAATGTAACAGCCTTGCAAAGGTTAAATTCGGCGCAAATGTTCAGGAGATCGGTGATGAAGCATTTAAGGGATGTACAGCCCTTAAGGACTTAAAGCTTCCTTCCAACCTTGAAAAGATCGGCGCCCAGGCATTTATGAACTGTATCAGCATCACCTCCGTAACACTGCCTTCAAAGGTAAGCTACGTGGGAGGTAAGGCATTCTTTGGATGCGTAGGGCTTAAGAAGGTAACCATAAACACTGAGGTACTGACCACCGATAACTTCGGAGCAGATGTCTTTGGCGGAGTGGCTGATAATATTGAGTTCAAGTTCAACATTAAGAATGAGGACGTCAAGAAAGCAATAAGCGATCTGCTCACAGACGAGGCTGAGGTATTCAGGGATAAGAAGGGCATCACCTATAAGGTTATTTCTGAGGAAAACAGAATCCTTGCTGTAACCGGACTTACCGATGAAGCCAAGGCAAAGCAGAAGACCCTGACCATTCCTAAGACCATTAACTACAAGGGTTATAAGTACAGCGTTGTCAATGTGGAAAAAGAGGCCTTCGCAGGCAATACTCTCCTTACAAAGGTTAACCTGCCTAAGACCCTTCAGTACATCAAGGAAGGTGCTTTCAGAGATGCAACCGCCCTTAAGAGTATTGTTATCCCTGCTTCTGTAAGTAAGATTGGAACAGCGGCCTTCAGCGGATGTACAGCACTTAACAAGGTTACTATTGCAGGCGAAGCTGTTGAGATAGGAGAAGATGCTTTTGCCCAGGTACCTGATAAGGCTAAGTTCAATATAACAACCAAGAACAAGGCAGCAAAAGATGAGATCATCAGAAATCTGCTTCTGTATATCGATACCTTTACAGATGCCAGGAATAATGTATATCTCCTTATTACTGATGAAACCTTTGAAGCATATCTTACCGGAACCAATGATGCAGCTGCTAAATCCATCAAGGTTCCCGACGCAGTAACTTACAGAGGTCTTGCAATTCCTGTTATAGGCATCCGGGAAAGTGCATTTAAGGGTAACACCGCTATAACCACTGTAACTGTTGGCAAGAATGTCAGAATAATAGACAAGCATGCCTTTGAGGGATGTACATCACTTAGCAAAGTCACCATGAAGAGCGCAGGCTACATTGAAGACAGCGCCTTTGAGGGATGTACTTCACTTAAGAACCTTAAGATCGCCAATAACAACGAGTTCATTGGTTCTGCAGCATTTAAGGGCTGCTCAGCTCTTAAGAGTGTGATCATTCCTGCAAAAGTAAGGACCATCGACGACGAGGCCTTTGAAGGCTGCAGCGCACTTAAGACAGTTACTATCAAGTCCCAGAATCTGATACTTGTCGGATACAAGGCCTTCGATAATAACAGTGCTGCGGCAACCTACAGGATCTCTAATAAGAAGAAACTTGAAGCCTACAAGAAACTTCTCACTGATGCAGGCGTTGACGCAGGCAAGATCAAGTAAATAGATGTAAAATTAATCCCCAGGCTCTTCAACGGAGTCTGGGGATTTTTTCAAACATAAACATTAGATTTTGGTCTAATATTCTATAGATTTTCTTTGGAATTTCTTTTCCGAGTCTTAATATCAGGTTTACTTGTTATTAACATTTCGTTGATACAATATGGTATGAGAAATTTTAAGAGATTTGTAAAAAACATACTAACCCCGGTTACTGTGCTGGTTTGCAGCGTTTTTTGCCTGTTTTTTACCCCCGTTACATCCTACGCTGCCGACCATTGGATGGAGCCCTACGAACAGTTTGAGGTTGATAATATTTTTGATCTTATGCCCAGGCTTAAGGAAGCAGGGATAATTGAAATGAGTCTTACTCCCACAGTCTATAACAAGCGTGGAACTGTTGTGGAGCTATCCAAATTTGATCCGATCTTCATAGCCTTGAGCAACGGAGCCAATGTTAAGTATCTTATGAGGATTGATGACAGCAATAACTCAAAAGATACTTTTACTTATTATGACCTGACCCTGACCTTTATCGGAGACAGGACCAGGGATGCCATGTTCAGGGTATCCTCCCAGTGGGTGCAGAAAAGGGCAGCAGATGGCAGCTTTGTCAGCAAGGGCACCGTTGAGGACTGCGAGATATTTGTTAAGTCCGGCAGTACCGGCATTCTCCACGACAGGAAATGCATAAAGATAGACTGCGGAGTGCCCTATACCGTGGAGCTTAACCCTGATTATGTCTGCATAAGCGAGAGCCGGTACGAGGCTTCTATCGGAGAAATCGAAGGAATCTATGACCTTTCCCTTATTAACAGCGAGGGAAAAAAGGTCAGTGATATAACCCTTTCCATGAAAAATGTGGGGAACGGCTGGATAGCCACCATCAGCGGAGATGACGGCATTGTTTCCGCATCCCACAGCGTTAAGGGCACTTTTTCCAAGGAAAGCGGTACTTTCTACGGACAGAATAAAAACGGCACCACCATTTATTTCACCATGGACCTTAAGGCCCAGCCCGAGATCAAATCCGGCACCTGGATGCTCCGGGACTCCGCCAGAAATACCCTTGAATCCTGGTCCTTCGGCCCCAACTACGAGCTGGTGGTGACAGCCAACCAATGAACTTCCCTTTAAAATATTGGACATAATAAAAGAGACTCCGACGAGTCTCTTTTTAGCTAATTACCAATTATAAACATGTATTGTTATAGTCGTAGTCAGACCGGTTCCATCCATAGCATGTATAGTTGCTTTAGTGGTTCCTGCTTTCAAGCCATAAATCAGGCCTGCACTTGAACCTTCTGCAACCCCAATTCTGGCAATTCCTGGTTTTGAATATGTAAAATACATCCCCATACAGCCATTCTTTAGAGTAAAAAAGTATTTGTTATCTTTGATTTTTTTCTGCTTTTCAGCGCTTAATGTCTTCTTTGTTTTCTGAAGATAGCCAACCACCTCATAATCCCAAACAATATCGGTGGAATTAACTTTGCCATACTTATCTCCAAAAGAAGGAGTAAAAGTTAAGCTGCATCCCTTGGCCACATAATTACTCAATCTCGTGGAAGGAACTGTAAGACTAAGGCTGGATGGTGGAGTAATAACGTTCACGACAATACTTGCTTTTTTCTTGGAACCATCGGTGGTGGTAGCTGTAGCAGTTATTTTGCCTGACTTCTTGGCTTTGATGGTTACTTTGTTGCTTTTGGTATCGATTTTGGCAACGCCATTATTCTTAAAGCTCCAGGAAACCTTGCCGCCATCTTTTACCACAGCATTAAGCTCAATACTATCCTTCAGATCTCCGATGGAATGAGTTGCAATGGTGGTGCTTGATGAAGGAATGATATCTATGTCCTTTGTGAGTTTTACTTTCTTTTCGCTCCATTTTCCGCCGGCGTCCTTGGCAGTGGCTCTGATTGTGATGGTCTGATTTCCCCATACTGTATTTTTAACAGTAAGCTTACCGGTATTGGCATTGATTGAAACGCCTTCGATTTCTGTTTTTTCGCTTATGGACCAGGTAACTTTCTTGTTGCTCGCATCCTCCGGGGTAATCGTATACCACTGAAAATATGTAAAAACATCAAATTCTTAAGAGCTTCTATGCTGCGGTTAACGGAAGTCACCCCTGGGTAGACAAGGGATGGCACTTGAGGTGCCATCCCGAAGGTTAAGGGTTGGGTGCTCCATTCTGTCAAGGACTTTCGCGGCATAAATCCTCGCTCGGGGCAATTCATGGCTCTTCGTCAACCTTTTGGCGCTGCGGTTTATTCCACGGTTCCTTGACTTCATTCCCGCTTAGGGAGGAAATGGCTGCAGAAGCGACAGTGAATTCCCTTACTAAGAGCAAAATAGGATAAGATGTACCGAAATGGTCCGACTTATCCTATATTTTATCGATATTGCAATATTAAAATGTCGTGCACTCGCACTTTTTCAGAAATCATAGGATAAGACTATAAAAACTCCTTGATCTTATCCTACTTTTTCAAGAAAAAACTAGGATAAAACTGCTTGAATCCTGCATTATTATCCTATTTCCCTATTTTTCCACGCCACTTCCCGGAGCGGGAATGATGTCAAGGGACCGTGGAATAAACCGCAGCGCCAAAGACTTGGTGTGGAGCCATATACTATCTCGCGCGAGGATTTATGCCGCGAAAGCCCTTGATATCATGACACGGACAAATCCTATTCCCAGCGGAGGCCGGCATCTTTTTCGCAGGCCCTCCTGCCTTCCGACGAGGACGGGTCTGGGCAGCGCCCAGAGATGAAGCTTACAGAGAGGATGCCCAAGTGGCGGAGGGAAACTTCTCGAAGGTTCCCTCCAAGAACGTCCTCCGGTCGTCTATGCTCTTTGCTATTATACTTATCACCTAAATAATAAGAAAAACCATCCCTACTGACTCAGATTAATCTCGGTAAGTAAATAAGCAATAACCCGATCAGTATTCCCGCCAGGATATATTTATATCTGGCAGGGTCAACCTTTTGGGGCTTACTGAGGTTCTCAGGGGTCATGCTAAATGCAGGATAGCTGCCGGGAAGCTCCTCCGGAACAAAGTCATCACTGAGGGCGCTGCCAAACCAGGTAGTGCCTGCATTCTCAATTACATATTTCTTGTAGTTCTCAGCATTTTCCTGGTCATTCAGTGCTGCTGCGGCGCGGTATAAATAGTAAAATCTTGAAACTTCATCCATGGGAGCAAGGCATTTTTCCTGATAAATGGTAAATACCTGTCCGTAGTTACCGGATAAAAAGCTCTCCGCAAAGCCGCCGGCCTTCTGAGTATCGTTAAATATCCTGTTATTCCATTCGGTGTGGTTACAATTTGCAAAAATAGTCTTGGCTTCAGCTGCGCAGGAAACCGCAGTGTTGTAATCATTGTAATAAAGGGCAATGAGCTGCTTTAAACGCTCAGCCATCAACATGGCGGATGCGGTTTTGCAGGAATCCTGCATGAGCTTTAGGATCTCATGGGCCTTCTCGATTTTTCCTGACATATAAAGGTCGTAGCCCAGATTGTAATGGGCTACGCTCCAGACAAGTTCGCTTCGAAGCATCTTTGATACAAAGCTTAAATACTTGGAGATACCAAGTTCAGGTCTGCATTCTTTGAACACAACTGTTTCGATCTCCTGACGGAACTTCTTTTTCTGGTTCATATAAAGAAGCAGGAATCCGGCCATCACAAGAACAAGAAGCGACAGTATATCCTGATTTACGGGGAAAAGCTTGTTATTTTGGAATCTGTAGAAACAAATAACGATGAGAAAGAGAAAAGGAATTCTCCTGGTGTAGCGGAAATTATTGATTTTTTTGGTAAACTCAGGGTCCTCCGGATAGTCCTTTGGATCGATTATCTGCAGGATCTTGTCATACTCTTCTTTATTATTCATAAAACTCATAAAAACACACTCCCAATTACTTTTTTCATTGCGCACAGTATAATATACCGCCCTTACTATGTAAACAGAAAATATGCTTTTTTCTTTCTAAATCTTTCCCGAATAGTTTATGCATTTTTTAGAATATCTTGTATATAATTAATTATATAAATACAACATATGGTGTTTAAACGATTGAGGGAGGGGGATAATACTATGAAAAGATCAGAAACGTTCAGTGCAGTATATTTCAGAGGCCATTACATGGATCCCAGGGTTGTGGCAGCGTGGCTGAAAACCATATTTTCCCTTTCCGGAATTGTTATCTCCGTCGCATCATGGTGCTTTTTCTCATTTTACAAATAACCCCATTACACAGGAAAAAAGTGGAGGAATTCATCCTCCACTCAGACTGTAGACAAAGTGGTCCTGAGAGCGTAGCTCTCAAGACCATTTTTCTTTTTCGCGAGTGTTTTATTGATAATAAAGGA